>Ga0209415_10000090_pt1 | contig 130098 bp, 122 predicted proteins | sample PeaSoiSIISIP2007_FD_187696 | JGI IMG/M metagenome (GOLD analysis project Ga0209415, IMG submission 187696) | Peat soil microbial communities from Weissenstadt, Germany - SII-SIP-2007 (SPAdes) (version 2) | ecosystem: Environmental > Terrestrial > Soil > Wetlands > Peat | place: Germany...
CCCCGCGTCTCCTTTTACCCGTCGCGCGTCAGTTAGAACGCATAGGCCATGCTCACCGCACCGGTAATCTGGCTTCCGTTGCCGTTGAAGACCTGGTAGCTCGAATGGTCAAACCGCAACTCTGGTCGGATGGTGACGTTCGGGAACGTCGTGATGTTCAGGTCGCCCGTGAGACTCCAGAGCGTGTGGGCGGAGTACGGAAGGCCCGCCCCGAACACCGTGCCCAAGCCGAACGCGGCGGCCGTGCGGGCTCCCTCCATGTCGTCCGTGTAATCGGCGCGGCCGGAGAACGAGCACGTCCCGGAGAGGGGATAGGAGACCCAGCCGCCTACCGCCCACCACGACGCGTTCTTCGAGGGATCGGGGAGGTCGGCGTTTTTGTCCTCCTCGCCGTAGTCGCCCTGCAGCCAGATCGTGCCCTTCGAGACGCGCTTTGTGAACACCACGTCCACGCCCTTCCGCGCGGCGCCGTTGTCGTCATACTGCGCGCCGTAGAACGGAACGATGGTGAGCGCTGTGCCGACCGTGTCCGGCGTGAACGCGAGGCTCGCCATCAGGTCCTTGTGCCCCGTCGTATCGACGATCCGGTCCCAGCCGTTGTCGACCCGGACCGACAACGTGAAGGTGCTCGACGTCTTCAGGTCCATCTCGAGTCCCGTCGAGGTGAAGTTCTCGACGTAAATGAACTGGTTGCCCTCCGACCAGACGGGGTTCCCCTCATCCTCGATGACCTCGACGCCCATGAACGTCACCATCTTGCCCATCTTGAACTGCACGCCGTTTCCGTTCGCGGTCGGCACGTTCACGACCGCGTAGAGCTGCGTCACGTCGCCGTCCGGCCCGAGTGGGGAAAAGCCGACCGATTGCAAGACCGCAGCGTTCTGGCCGACCATGACGTTCGCGTGCACCCCGGCGTCGAGCTTGGCCGTGTTGATCGGGCGGTCCGCGATGAGCTCGAAGTGGTTGAGCTCGAACGCGTTCGAATAGCGGTCGTAGAGGCGCCCCACGATCGCGCCCTGTTGCGCCTCGCTCGAGTAGGAGTAGGACGCCTCGGCGTAACCCGTGAACTTCGGGGTGGCCGGCGGGGGAGGTGGCGGGGTGGGGGCGGCGGCGGCCTTGGCCGAATCCGTGGGTCCGCCGGCGGGCGTCTGGGCGGCGAGCGCCCCTCCCAGCGCAACCGTGGCGAGACTGGTGACGAGGACGAGACGAACAGAAGGTTGCATCGCTACTCCCGGGCAAGGATGACGTATACGCGCTGGACGAGGGGGTTCGCCACGCGCGGCTCAATGCTAACGAAGCGGTCGTAACGGTGTCAAGTGAAATGTGCTGTTTTTGCAGTTTTTTAACTACAATCTGCAGAGAGCAGTGCCAGCAGACTGCAATGTGCGCTTAAAAAACTGCTAGAGATGCATTGACGTAGATGCAGTTATGGGGCGGACTTGCGCGTCGTTTGGACCTCCAAGCTCCGGGGTTGACGGGCGGGGAGCCCGGGTTACAATGGGCGGGGTCTGAGCGCTCCCGTGCTCGCAGCGCGAATTCGTGGCCGCAGCATTTGGCCCGCCCGACCAGGCGGCGTGATGCTCGGCTGAGCGTTTTCCCGAGTCCCAACCACGCGGCCTCTCGATCTCGGGGGGCCGTTTCTGTTTTCATTCGCTGTCTTTTGAGGGCGACCGATGGATATCAGGCTGTACGACACGACCCTGCGCGACGGGACGCAAGGAGAGGGGATTTCCCTGTCGGTCGAGGACAAGGTGAAGATCGCGCGGCGCTTAGACGACCTTGGGATCGACTACGTGGAGGGTGGCTGGCCGGGGTCGAACCCCAAGGATGCGGCGTTCTTTCAGCAGATTGCCCGGGAGGGTCTTCGCCACACGAAGCCTACGGCCTTCGGCATGACGCGCCGCGCGGGTGCCCGCGCGGCGGACGACGCCAACCTCGCGGCGCTGCTCGCCGCCGAGACGCCCGTCGTCACGCTCGTGGGCAAGACGTCGACGCTCCACGTGGAGCGCGTGCTCGGGACCACCCGTGACGAAAATCTGAAGATGATCTCCGACAGTGTCCGCTACTGCAAGGCGCGGGGACGCGAGGTGATCTACGACGCCGAACACTTCTTCGACGGCGCGCGGCTCGATCGCGACTACGCGCACGCGACGCTCCGGGCCGCCGCCGACGCCGGGGCCGACTGCCTCGTCCTGTGCGACACGAACGGGGGCGAGCTGCCGGACGTGGTGGCCGAACGCGTGACCGAAGTCGGCCGACTCGTGCCGACGCCGCTCGGCATCCACACGCACAACGATTCGGGCCTCGCCCTGGCGAACGCGCTCGCCGCCGTTCGCGCGGGCTGCGGTCACGTGCAGGGCACGATCAACGGCTACGGCGAGCGCTGCGGCAACATGGACTTGGTGCCGCTCATCGCGACGCTCCAGCTCAAGCTCGGCTATCCCGTCCTCCCCCCCGAGCGGCTGCGGGACCTGACGGACGTCGCCCATTTCGTGGCGGCCGTGGCGAATCTGAACCCGGATCCCCGCCAGCCCTACGTCGGGCGGAGCGCCTTCGCGCACAAAGGCGGCATCCACGTCGCGGCGGTGGCGAAGGTGGCGGAGAGCTATCAGCACATCGATCCGGCGCTCGTGGGGAACGAGATGCGGGTGGTCGTGAGCGAGCTCGCCGGGCGGCGCAACATCGCGCTCCGAGCCCAGGCGCTCGGCCTCTCGGTCGGCGACCGCGAGGCGGATGTCCTGCAGCAGATCAAAGACCTCGAGCATGCGGGCTTGCAGTTCGAAGGCGCCGACGGGTCCTTCGAGATGCTCATTCGGCGGGCGGCCCCCGACTACCGGGCGCCGTTCGAGATGCTGGGGTTCACGGTGATTGTGCAGCAGGAGAGCGGGGCCGGCGTCCGGGCGCAGGCGATGGCGAAGCTCCGGGTGGGCGGCGCCGTGATTCACACGGCGGCGGAGGGAGCCGGACCGGTCAACGCCTTGGACTGCGCCGTGCGCGACGGTCTGCTCCCCCATTACCCGCAGCTCGCCGACGTGCGGCTCGTGGACTACAAGGTGCGGATCGTGGACGAGCACTTCGGCACGGCGGCGAAGCCTCGCGTGGTGCTCGAGTCAGCCTCGGGGTCGGAGCGCTGGAGCACCGTTGGATGCTCGGACAACATCATCGAGGCAAGCTGGCAGGCGCTTCGCGACAGTCTCGAGCTGCCCCTGCTGAGACGTCCCCGGTCCTAGTCGGCGGTGGCGCTCGCCGCGGCGTGGCTGAACTTGATGGGCTCGGCCCAGAAGTCCTTGCAGAAGGCGTTGAACGCGCGGGTGCGCTCGAGTATGGCGCTGGCCGCGTGCTCGCTGGCCGGTGCGGCGACGAGCCGCGCGAACTCGTCGGCGAGGTTAGACCAGGCACCCTCCGTCTGGCCGGAGAGAACAAACAGGTTCTCGAACTCCCACAGCGTCTGCGCCGGCGTGAACGGGTCCACGAGTCGGCGGTAGAGGGGCACGCGGGCGGCCGCCCCAGCCGCTTCATAGGCTCCGAGCTGCGCGGCCTCGTACTCCTTGTGGGCGAAATAGGCGTCGGCCTGGGCGAGCGCCTCGGCCGCATCGGCCACCGAGGGCACCTTCTCGGCGATCGTCGTCCCCGCGCATTCGCCCTTCACGCCCTGCCGGACCGCGAAGCGCTCGTTCGCGTGGCCCCAGTCCTGGTAGAAGGACGGGTCCGCCTCGAACGTGGGGACGGCGCGGAGCGACTCGAGCGCGTCCTTGAGCCGGGCTTCGCCGAGACGCTCCATGCAAGCGTTGAACGGCTCCCCGTCCCGACGCTCCTTCTCAAACAGGCCGAGCAGCGTGGCGAGGACCTTGATGCCGTTCTTGGCGGGATACTTGCCCGTGACCGTCCCGATCTGCGCCCCATCGAGACCCAGGCGCCCGCCGACAAAGAGCAGGTAGGCGGGCACCGTGCGCTTGTTCTCGGTCATCGCCGCGCTGTGGAACCCGACATCAGCGACACCGTGCTGCGCGCAGCCGTTCGGGCACCCGGAGATCTTGATCCGCAGCGATCTCGCGAGCTCGGTATAGTGCGCGAGCTCCCCGCCCGCCTCGAGCGAGGCCGAGAGAGCAGACCCCAGACCCTTGGCCGACGCGATGCCGAGCCGGCAGGTGTCCGCGGCGGGACACGTGGTGATATCCTCGACCGTCTCGGCGCCCGCATCGGCCAGCTCGAGCGCCCCGAGCGCCGCGTGCAGGGCCGGCAGGTCGCCCTCGCGCACCCAGGGGAGGAAGAGGTTTTGTTCGATCGAGACGCGGGCTTCGCCGGCCGAATACCGATGGACGACGTCCGCGAGGCTCCGCAGCCGATCGCTCACAATGTCGCCGAGCCGCAGGCGAACGTGCACGCCGCGGAAGCCTGGTGACCGGTGCGCGATAGCGGAGTCCCGATACCAGCGATCGTACCCGGCCCCGGGTGTCGCCGGCACGATGGCGGGGGCGTCCTGTGCGACCGGGGACGGCAGCGGCTGCAGGTCTTCCGCCGGGAATGGGATTGGCCCTACGCGCTCACGCTCGAGATCGAGCGCGTCGCGGAATCGCTCCCAGCCCATCGCTTGGACGAGGAACTTCATCCGCGCCTTCATGCGTGACTTGCGCTCGCCGTAACGATCGAACACCCGCAGGATCCCGGCCGCGAAGTTGTACATCTCCTCCACCGGCAGGAACTCGGAGTAGACGTGGGACAGCATCGGCGCGCCGCCCAACCCGCCGCCCACGTGGACCAGGAAGCCGCGTTGTTGCGAGCCGTTGTCGCCCCGCACCCGTGCCAGGAACCCGATGTCGTGCAGCCGGACGGCCGAGTGATCCTCGGTGCAGCCCTCGAAGGTGATCTTGAACTTCCGTCCCATCACCTGGTTGTGGTCGTTGCGCACGAGGTAGCGAAACAGCGCGTGCGCGTAGGGCGCGACCTCGAATACCTCGGTGGGCGAGGCCCCCGAGCGATAGCACGCCGTGATGTTGCGCACCGTGTTGCCGCACGCCTCCCGGGTCGTGATCCCGGTCGACGCGAGGAGCGCGAGCAGTGCTGGGGCTTCCTCGAGCTTGAGGTAGTAGATCTGGGCGTCCTCGCGTGTCGTGAAATGCACGAAGCCCGAGCCGTAGCGATCGGCCGCGTCCGCGAGACACACCATCTGCTCCGCCGAGAGCGTCCCGCCCGGGATCTTGATGCGTTGCATCTGGACCCCGTCCTGCCGCTGGGCGTAGGTGCCGAACTGGAGGCGGATCTTCTGCATTTTGACTTCACCGATCTCCCCGCGGCGGAACTCCCCGATGTGCTCCGCGTATTCGGCGAGCTCCGCGGCGATGAGCGGCGGCAGGTCGGCTGAGGCGGCGAACGGTGCGGAGTCGATGGCGGTCATGGTGTCGTCCTTAGGCGTCGATGAGCACGGCCGATCGGGCGGCCTCGGAAACGGCGGTGTGCGGGAGGCGGGCCAACTCCTCCGGAATGCGAACGACCTCGCCCACGACGAGGGTCGCCGGGGGCTCGAGGCCGGCCGCGGCGGCGAGTGCTGCGATCGTGGCGAGGGTGCCGACCACCTGCTGTTGGTTCGGCAAGGTCGCGTTGGCGATCACTGCCGCGGGAGTCTCGGGGCGCGCGCCGTGCGCGAGCAGCTCGCCCGTGATGCGAGGCAGGCCGCGCAGCCCCATGAGGAAGACAACGGTCGGTATTCGAGCGAGCGCTTCCCAGTCGAGGTCCGAGTCTCCGGCGCATTCGTGCCCCGCGGCGACCGCGAAGGCTGAGGCGACCCGCCGGTGGGTGACCGGAATTCCGGCGGCCGCGGGTGCGGCGATGGCGGCGCTGACGCCGGGCACGACTTGGACTGTGATCCCCGCACGCCCGAGGGCCTCGCTCTCCTCGGCTCCACGGCCGAACACGAACGGATCGCCCCCTTTGAGGCGCACCACCACGTGCCCGGCCAGCGCGCGCTCGATGAGGAGCTCGTTCGTGCGCTCCTGGTTGACCGACGGGCCCGCGGCGCGTTTGCCCACGAAGACGCGCTCGGCCCAGGGAGCGGCCCACTTGAGGGTATCCGGATGCACGAGCCGGTCGTAGACCACGACGTCCGCCGTCCGGAGCAGGCTCACGCCGCGCACCGTCAAGAGCCCCGGGTCTCCGGGACCCGCACCCACGAGGTACACCATTCCGGGGACCGGGGTGCCCGTTCGGGGCGCGCCGGCGGTCGCGGCGACGAGCTCCTCGATGCGGCGCCTGGCGGTTGCTACGTCTCCCCGCCGCACCGCTTCAACGGCGTCCGAGTCGACGATTTCGTACCACAGACGCGTGCGGGCGCGCGTGTCGGGGACGCGGGCCGCAACTTCGGGCCGCAGCGCTCCGAGGATTTCGAGAAATTGCGCGTGTTCGGCGCCGATCAACGTCGCGATCCGCTCGCGTAGGCGCACGGCGAGCGCGGGGCTCTTCCCGCCCGTCGACACCGCCACGGCAATGTCGCCGACGCGGTGCACGGCCGGCGCGATGAAGCTGCAGTGGGGCAGGTCGTCCACGGCGTTCAGGAGCACCCCCCGATCCTCGGCCTCTTCCCACACCAGCGCGTTCACCGAGCGGTCGTCGGTCGCGGCGATCGCTACGAACGCCCGCGCGAGGTCGCCCGGTCGGTACGCCCGGCGCTCGAGAGCGATGGCGCCCGTGGCCGCCAGGTCCTCGAGCTTCCAGGTGAGCTCGGGGCTCACCACCACGACCTGCGCGCCCGCCTCGAGTAGCCCGCCAACCTTCTGCTCGGCGATGGCGCCCCCGCCGATCACGACGGCACGCCGCCCCCGCAGGTTCAAGAAGACGGGATAGAAGCTCATCGGGGCCTCATTGCTTGGTCGTAAAGAGATGGAGGCCGCATTCCGTCTTGCCGGTCCCGGCCCACCGCCCGGCGCGTTCGCTCTCGCCGATCTGCGTGGGCCGCGTGCAGGGCCAGCACCCGATGCTCGTGTAGCCCTGGTCGAGCAGGGGGTGGTAGGGCAGTCCGTGCTCGCGGATATAACCCCACACTTCGTCGCGGGACCAGCCCGCGAGCGGGAACACCTTGAGGATCGCGCGGCCGTCCGACTCGTGGCGCTCGAGGACATCGATCGTGGCGCGGGCGCTCGACTGTTCGCTCCGAACGCCCGAAATCCAGGCGTCGAACCCCACGAGCGCGTGACGCAGGGGCTCGACCTTGCGAATTTGGCAGCATCGGTCGGGGTCGGTCTGATAGAGCGGCCCGGGATCCGTGGCGGGCTTCAGGTCCACGACGGTGAGGCCGTACGCCGTGGCGAACTGTGCTCGGAACGCGAGGGTCTCCGGGAAATGAAAGCCCGTGTCGAGGAACAGCACCGGCACGCGGGCGTCGACGCGGCTCAGCAGGTGCGCGAGCACGAGGCCCCCGCCGCCGAAGCTCACGGTGAGTGCTGTGCGGGGAAACCGCTCGACCGTCCATCGCATCACGTGCTCGGGACTCGCCCCCCGGAGCTCGGCCGCGAGCCGCGCGACCTCGGCCGCGCTCGGCACCGTGGACGCGATCGATTCCAGGACTTGCTGCGACCCCTGCGCTGCCATCCTTCTCTCCTTCGGGGCCCAACGCGATCGGGCCCGCCTTTCGTCAGTGTCCTATCGAAAAGCGGGCCCGATGCGCGTGAACTTGATCAGCTAGTCGTCCTACCTGGTGCTACCTCCGGACGCTGCCGCGCTACCGTGTCCGCTCCCGACCGAGCGAGCGCACCCGCATGTACAACAACACCGGCTCACGGAAACGCAGCTAACGCGCATGATAACAAGGCTATCACGCACCGGAGCGGCTGTCAATACAGTTACCCGAGCGCAGGCTCTGGCACGTGCGCCCAGTCGCCGATCGCCTCGTCGACCGTGCGGAATTGCCGCTCGGGGTCCGTCGCGTACCAGGCCTTGAAGTACTCGAGGCCGGTGCGGTGCGCCTCGTCCGTGAACGCTTGGAGCGCGTCCGTGACCCAGACCAGGTCGTACCCGCTCTGAAACGCATCGCCCGACGTATGACGCGCGCAGCAGTCCGTGTGCAAGCCCGTGATGTAGAGCTTCGTGATGCCGCGCTCCTTCAGCGCGCCCGTGAAGGCCGGGTTGAAGAACGGGCTGTACGTCCGCTTGGGAATCACGAGATCCCCAGGTGCGGGGGCGAGCGCGGCAACGATCTGCGCGTTCCAGGATCCCGCCATGGCGTGCGGCGGCCATTTCCGGAGCTCGCTATCACCGGGGACGTGCGCGTCGGTTGCGTAGATCACGGTGACGCCCGCGTCCCGGGCGGCCGCAAGAAGCCGCGCGAACGGCGGGAGGATCGCCTGGGCGCGGGCCTGGTAGTCCGGGCCGCCAGCGTCGGCGATCACTCCACCCGGATAGACGAAGTCGTTGGCCATATCGATGACCAGGACGGCGCTGCTGTTCGGATTGCTTGGGACTTGAGACATGGTGCCGCTCCCATTGTTGAGGAGACCGCCGCCGGGGGGCCGATTGGGCAACGCCTTGGCCCGGCCGAGATGCCGGACCTCTCCCGACGGAAGCGGCGATGAACTGCCGCCAACCGCAATATAGCGAGGCTCTTACGACTTGACAGTGTGTAACCACCCTCTTAAGGTGGGATACCCTCATGCCAGCCACTCTGCTCTGCGGCACTTCGATTCCCCTCGGCGCGCCGACGACGGTGCGCCGAAAGCGGGCGTATTCCCTCCGGTAGCAGTTTCTTTCAGGTTCAGTTGTAAGCATCGCAGTCGCTCGTCCCTGGCCCGGGGCGCGCCTACGCCCCGCCCCGTGCGAGAGTGCTGCGATCAGGCGAACGAGCGCGAGGTCGGCTGTGACGGGACACGTACAACGGAATGCGATCACGATGCCGGTCGTGCTGAAGTTCGGCGGCACGTCGGTCGAGGACACGGCGGCGGTTCGCCGTGTCGCGGGTATCGTCGCGACGCATGCCGGCGGGTGTGGGGTCGTCGTCGTCTCGGCGATGAGCCGTGTGACGGACGCATTGCTGGCGAGTGTCGACACGCGGGACTCGGCAGGCCTCGAGCCGCATTTCGCCCGCCACCGTGCGGTCGCGGTGGACCTCCTCGATGGCGCGGCGGCGGATGCTTTCGAGCGCGAGTTGGGCGACGCGCGGGTGGGGATCGACCGTCTGCTGGGCCGGATCCGCTCGGGGGAATCGGTTCCCGTGATCCGCGACGAGGTCGTCGCGTACGGCGAACGGTTGTCGACCGCCCTGCTCGCCGCCGTGCTCCGAGCCTCGGGTCTTCCCGCGAGTGCGGTCGATGCGCGGCGTTGCATCGTGACCGACGCTACGCCGGGCCGCGCGACGCCCGATCTCGCGGAAACCGACCGTCGGACGCGCGCTGAGCTCGAGCCCCTGCTTGCCGAGGGCCGGATTCCCGTGCTCGGCGGTTTCATCGCCGCTACCCCGGGCGGCGTGACGACCACCCTCGGGCGCGGCGGTTCCGACTACACCGCCGCCCTCGTCGGCGCGGCCCTCGGGGTGCGAGAGCTGCAGATCTGGACCGACGTATCAGGCGTGCTCACCAGCGATCCGCGCATCGTGCCGGCCGCGCGAACGATCCCGCATCTCTCCTACGCCGAAGCGGCGGAGCTCGCCTACTTCGGCGCCAAGGTGCTGCACCCCAAGACGATCCAGCCGGCCCTGGCCCGCGGGATCCCCGTCCGGATTGTCAACTCGCGGGCACCGGCCGACCCCGGCACCGTCGTGACCTCCGACGCCGAGCGTTGGCCCGGCGCCGTCAAGTCCATCGCCCACAAGGTCGGCATCACCGTCCTGCAGATCACGTCGGCCCGGATGCTCGGGGCCTACGGGTTCCTCGGCGCCCTGTTCGGCGTGTTCGAGCGGCACAAGGTGCCGGTTGACGTCGTGACGACCTCCGAAGTGAGTCTCTCGGTGACGGTCGAGGACGGTGCCCACCTCGATCCCGTGATCCGCGAGCTCCAGACCCTGGGCGACGTGCTGGTCGAGCGTGGGCGGGCGATCGTCTGCATCGTGGGCGATGGGTTGCGGACGACCCCCGGGATCGCCGCGCGCGTTTTCGAGACGATTCGCGACATCAACGTCTCGCTCATCTCACAAGGAGCGTCGCGCGTCAACCTCACGTTCGTGGTGGAGGAACCGCAGGTGCGAGCGGCGGTGACACGGCTCCACGCGGCGTTGCTCGAAGGACCCGAGGAGCGCGTGGTGCGCCCGCCGGTCGCGGGCGAAGTGCTCGAGCCCGACGAGCTCGCGCGCCGGCTGATCGACATTCCGTCGGTCTCGGGCGGGGAGGCGGCCGTGGCCGAATTTCTCGGCGCGTACCTCGAGGGCCAAGGGTACGCGGTCGACGTGCTTGAAACCGCGGGCCGTCCAAGCCTCTTCGCTCACACCGAGCACCCGGCGCAGCTCGTGTTCTGCACCCACCTGGACACGGTGGCGCCGTTCGTAGCGGCTTCCGAGGACCGAGACTTCATTTATGGCCGCGGGGCGTGTGATGCGAAAGGCATCATCGCGGCGCAGGTCGCGGCGGCCGCGCGCCTGCGAGCCGCGGGCGTGGGGACGGTCGGCCTGTTGTTCGTGGCGGACGAGGAGCAGGGCAGCCTGGGAGCGCGGGCGGCGAACGATCACCCGGCCGCCGCCGCGTGTCGCTGGCTCGTGGTGGGCGAGCCGACCGACAACGTGCTTGCCACGGGGTCCAAGGGCTCGATGAGGTTGCGACTCACGGCCGTGGGCACCGGGGGGCACTCCGCCTATCCCGAACGGGGTCGCTCGGCGATCCATACGCTCCTCGATGTGCTAGCGGACGTGCGGCGGGTCGCGTGGCCCGCGGACCCGGTCTTCGGCGCGACGACCTGCAACATTGGCATCGTATCGGGCGGCGTCGGCGCGAACGTCATCGCGCCCGACGCCCGCGCGGAGTTGCAGCTGCGGCTCGCGACGGACGAGGCGCCCGTGCGTTCGCTGGTGGAGCAGGCGGTGGCCGGCCGCGCGGCGATTGAGTGGCTCAGTGTGACGCCTCGCATGCGGCTCGCGAGCGTGCCGGGCTTCGAGGAATGCGTCGTCGGCTTCACGACGGACGCCCCGCACCTCGCGAACTGGGGCACGGCCGTGCTGCTCGGCCCCGGGTCGATCTACGACGCGCACATGCCGCGCGAGCGGCTCGCCAAGGCCGAGCTCGCGCGAGGCGTCGAGCAATACGTGCGACTGGCGCGCGTGCTGCTCGCCCACCCGGCGCGGATGGCGACGTCCCCGTGAAGCTCGCCTTCTTCGGCCGCGGTCAGATGGGGCGGGTGGTCCAGGAGCGGGCGCGGGCCGCCGGGTTCCAGGTGGGCGCGGTCTTCGGGTCGGACGAAGCGAGTCCCGCGGAACTCGCGAAACGGCTCGCGGGGCACGATGCGGCGATCGACTTCTCGGTGGCGCCGGCCGTGCTGCGCAACGTCACGGCCTGCGTCCAGGCGCGCGTGCCGCTCGTCGAGGGGACGACGGGCTGGCAGGCCGGGGAACCCGAGGCCCGACGCCTGGTCGAGCAGGGTGGCGGCGCCCTCCTCGTAGGAGCCAACTTCTCGATTGGAGTGCAGCTTTTCTACCGCATCGTCGATCGCGCAGCAGAGCTCTTTGCCGGGCTCGGGGCGTACGACGCCTTCCTGGAGGAAGCGCATCACGCGCAAAAACGCGACGCGCCGTCGGGAACGGCGCTCGAGCTCGCGCGGATCCTCGCCTCGCGTTTGGGGCACGGCGTCCCCGTCTCGAGCACCCGGGCGGGGCACATCCCAGGGGTCCACCGCGTGGGCTTCGACTCGGCGGCCGATCAGATCCTGCTGATCCACACCGCCCGCTCGCGCGACGGCTTCGCCCTGGGCGCGCTCACGGCGGCACGCTGGCTCTGTGGTCGCTCGGGCACCTACACGTTCGCCGATGTGCTGGACGCGATCCTTGCCGGGGAAAGGAAGGCACCATGACGCTTCCCACGGACTGGCTGCGCGGCTGCGGGACGGCGCTCGTCACCCCATTTGCGGCTGACGGCCAGGTGGACGAGAGCCGGATGCGCGCGCTGGTCGAACGACAGATCGCGGGCGGCGTGCGTCTCCTCGTCCCGTGCGGGACGACGGGTGAGGCAATGACCCTCACCCCGGAGGAGAATGCCCGCGTGATCCGGCTCGTCGTCGAGACCGCGCGCGGCCGGGCGCGGGTCCTCGCCGGCATCGGGTCAAACTCGACGGCCGTCACGGTCGAGCGGGCGAAGGCCGCCCGGGCGAGCGGCGTCGACGGCGTCCTCGTCGTCGCCCCCTACTACAACAAGCCGACGCAAGCGGGATTGGTCGCACACTTCAAGGCTGTCGCCGACGCCGTACCCGGGCTGCCCGTCGTGCTGTACAACGTCCCGTCGCGCACCGCGTCGAACATCCAGGCGCCGACCGTGCTCGCGCTCGCGCGGGAGGTGCCGACGATCGTGGGCGTGAAGGAAGCCTCGGGCGATTTAGCGCAGGTCATGGCGATCCTGCGCGACTGCCCGGCGGACTTCACCGTTCTGTCGGGCGACGACGCCAACACCCTTCCCCTGATCGCGCTCGGCGCGCGCGGGGTCGTCTCGGTCGCATCGAACGAAGTGCCGGAGCTCATGGTCGAGCTCGCCCTGGCCGCGCTCGACAATCGCTGGGCCGCCGCGCGCGAGCTGCACTACCGCCTGCTCCCGCTCATGGAAGCGAACTTCCTCGAGTCGAACCCCGGTCCGGTGAAGGCGGCGATGGCTCTCATGGGGCTTCTGGGCGAGCACTATCGGCTCCCGCTCGTGCCGGTCGGTGACAAGACCAGGGCCCGTCTGCGAGAGGTGCTCGAAGGTCTCGGCGTGCTCGGTCGGGCCGCGCATGTCGCTGCGTGAGCGCGTAGAGGCGCTCGCGACGGACGGCGAGCCGTTCAGCGAGCCGGAGCGCGCGACCTTCGCCGAGTTCCGCGCTGCACTCACCGCCGGGGTGATTCGGGCCGCCGAGCGGGATTCTGCCGGGACCTGGCATGCCCACGCCTGGGTCAAGCGCGGCATCCTCACCGGGTTCAGGCGCGGAGCCCTCGTCGATTGCTCCGTGGACCGCACGTTCCGGTTCTTCGACAAGGACACGTTCCCGGTGCGGCCGACGACCCTCGCCGAACGCGTGCGCATCGTGCCGGGGGGCTCGACCGCACGCGACGGGTGCTACCTCGCACCGGGGGTGATCTGTATGCCGCCCGCCTATGTCAACGTGGGCGCGTATGTGGACCAGGGCACGCTGGTCGACAGCCACGTGCTGGTGGGGTCGTGTGCGCAGATCGGACGACGCGTGCACCTCTCGGCCGCAGCGCAGATCGGCGGCGTCCTCGAGCCCGCGGGCGCGCTGCCGGTCGTCATCGAAGACGATGTTCTGGTCGGCGGTGGGTGCGGGGTCTATGAGGGAACGGTCGTCCGCGCTGGGGCCGTGCTCGCGGCGGGCACGGTGCTCACGGGCTCGACGCCGGTCTACGACCTCACCCGCGACACGATCTACCGCCGGCCGGCGGGGGGCGTGCTCGAGATCCCCGCGGGCGCCGTGGTGGTCCCCGGGGCGCGCGCCGCCCGCGGGCCATTCGCCGCCGAGCACGGGCTCGCGCTCTACACCCCCGTGATCGTCAAGTACCGGGACGCGCAGACGGACGCGGCGACCGCGCTCGAGGCGGCGCTGCGATGAGCGCGTTTCGTCCCGCCCGCCGGGTCGCTGGGATCCAGAAGAGCGCCATTCGCCAGTTCTTCGATCGCGCCCCCGCCGGCAGCATCAACCTCGGACTGGGCGAGCCCGACCTGCCCACGCCCGACGTGATCCGGCGCGCGGCGGTGCGGGCGATCTTGGACGAGCAGAACGGCTACACGGCGCAGGCCGGGCTCCTCGCCCTTCGGGAGCGTGTGGCGAGCGACTACCCGTTCCTGGCGGGCGACCCCGACCGCGTCATCATCACGGCCGGCTCCCAGGAGGCGCTCTACCTCGCGCTCACCGCCACCCTGGACGAAGGCGACGAGGTGCTTGTGCCGGACCCCGGATTCGTGTCCTATCCGACGATCGCCCGGATGGCCGGCGCTCGCTCGGTCTCCTATCCCCTGCCCGCTAGCGACTTTTCCTTGGACCGCGAGGGATTCAGACGGGCGGTGTCGCCCGGAACGAAGGTCGTCGTGTGCGTAAGCCCGTCCAACCCCACGGGCAGGGTGCTCGACAACGGAGACCTCGGGGCGATGGCGGACGCACTCGCCGGGACGGGGGCTCTCGTCGTGAGCGATGAGATCTATCGCGAGCTCTATTATGGAGAGCGGCCCCCGTCGATCGCCGACTACTATTCCCAGACGCTCGTCGTAGGCGGGGTCTCGAAATCCATGAGCATGACCGGGTGGCGGCTTGGGTGGCTGTGCGGGCCGCCCGCCGTGATCCAGAGCGCCCTCGTGCTGCACGGGTACATCACGACCTGCGCCTCGACCGTGTCCCAGAAGGCCGCGCTGGCCGCGTGGGGGCCTGCTGCGGCTGAGGCCCGGGCAGCGATGCGGGTGACGTTGCGGGAGCGCCGCGATCTGCTCCTCAGCCTCCTCGCGGAAACCCTCTCCCTGCGGGCCGTCAGCCCCGACGGGGCGTTCTACGTGATGGTGGACGTGTCCGCGTATGGGACGTCGCGGGCGGTGGCCGAGGCCCTGCTCACCGCGGGCGTGATCACCGTACCAGGTGCGACCTTCGGACGAGAGGGAGAGGGGTTCCTGCGGCTGTCCTTCTCGGCTGACACCGCCGCCATCAGGGAAGGCGTGCGCCGGATGGCTGCCGCGCTCGCCCGGCTCCGGCCGCAAGAGGAAATGCAGGCATGACGATTCGGGTGGGGATTCTCGGAGCGACGGGTACCGTGGGCCAGCGGTTCGTGCGCTTGCTCGAGGGGCATCCGCAGTTCGCGATCACCGCGGTTGCGGCCTCGGACCGCTCGACCGGCAAGCCGTTCGCCGAGGCGTGCGTCTGGCGGCTGCCCGGGGACATGCCCTCGGGGGTGCGCGGGCTCATCGTCCAGCGGCCCGAGCCTCCCCTCGACTGCGATCTGGTGCTGTCGAGCCTGCCGAACGAGATGGCCCGCGACGTGGAAGGGTGCTTCGTGGCGGCCGGCTATCCCGTGCTCAGCAATTCGTCCGCGTACCGGATGGACGCCGACGTGCCCCTCGTCGTGCCCGAGGTCAACCCCGATCACCTCGCTGTGCTCGAGCGCCGGTCGGGCCGGGGGTTTGTCGTCACGAACCCGAACTGTTCGGCGATCGGCATCGGCCTCGCGCTGGCGCCGCTGCGCGAGTTCGGGATCGCGGCGTGCAGCGTGACCACACTGCAGGCGATTTCTGGAGCCGGATACCCAGGGGTCCCGGCGATGGACATCACGGACAACGTGATTCCGTTCATCGCGAGCGAGGAAGAGAAGATCGAGCGCGAGACCCAGAAGATCCTGGGGACCCTGGGCGAGGGCGGCTTTGATTCGGCCACCTTCCCCGTCAGCGCCCAGGTGCACCGCGTGAACGTGCAGGACGGGCACATCGCCGCGATCCGCGTGAAGCTCGTGCAGCGGGCCAACATCGAAGCGGTGCGGGAGGCCTTCGTGAAGTTCACGGGCGTGCCCCAGGCGCTCGGCCTGCACACGGCACCCGAGCGCCCGATCATCGTGCGGAGCGAGCCTGACCGCCCCCAGCCGCGCCTCGACCGAGACGCAGGCGGCGGAATGAGCGTCACCGTGGGTCGTCTGTTCCCGGATCACGTGCTCGACTATCGGTTCGTCGTCTTGAGCCACAACACGATTCGGGGCGCGGCGGGCGCGGCCCTCTTGAACGCGGAACTTCTCTTAGCCCGCGGCTTGCTGCCGCGGTAGTCAGGGCTTCCTCGTTCGTTTCGCCTTGGGGCCGAGCGTTCGCACGTAGGCCTCTGCCCGAGCAAGCCAGGGCACGAGCTCCCCAGGCTTCGCCACGAGCGTAGCCGGGGCCACGACGAACTCGCCCATGGGTCGGCTGGGCATCGGCTCGAACGCCGTCGCGCCCCGGCGACTGAGCTCCGCTCGATCTTCGGCCGCGAGCTTCAAGACGAGGGAATTCTGGAAGAGGCCGGCGAACATCCGTCCACCGACGAAGGCCGCGGGATAGCCGAACATCTGCCGAGTCGTGACACCGGTCATCCCGCCCACAGCGTGCTGGAACGTTTCGACGAGGGCCGCCGGGGAGCGGCTGAAGGTGGGCCGCGAGGGTCGCCTATGCGACGGGCTCACCCGGCCGCGCGCAGCTCCGCGAACACGGGTTCCGCGGCAAGCCCCCGGCGCTCGACCCCGGTACGGCGCTCGTCTGCCGGGCGCCCGTCGGCGGGCCTAGACCGCCGGTCGGCGACGCGCCGACGCTCGGTCGTTGGGCGGCTGCGGGTGGCCGAGGCCAGCACCTCTCCTCCAATGGCCTCCGGAGGCAGCACCCGGAACGATCCCCATTCCTTCCCGAACCAGTCCCGGGCAAGTCCGCTTGCGGTTTCGGCGCCGACCGCAGTCTCGAAGAGGCCCCAGGCGGTGAGCACGCGTTCGGCCTCGCCCATGAGCTGAAACGCGACGAACCCCGGTATGCGGCGCATGAGGGGCAGGAACCACTTGTCGACGTACCGCACAGCCTCGTCCATCGTCCCCAGCCGCACCCGGTATCGGCGGATCACCGCATGCATGATTCCCCCTGACTTATGGATTGCTGACGAAAACTGCTCATTCAATATCGGCGTCGTGCCATGTGTGAGTCGTGACATGGCGCACGTGCCGCACGCCTCATGCCCGCCGTTCGGCGACGACGGGGTTGCGCAGGACGCCAACTTCGGAGACTTGGACCTCGACGGTGTCGCCGGGACGCAACAGTCCAACGCCTGCGGGTGTCCCCGTCGCCACAAGGTCGTCCGGCTCGAGCGTCATCACCTGCGAGATGTAGGCGATGAGGGCCCCGATCCCGAAGACCATGTCGCCCGCGACGCCGTGCTGCTTCGTCTCCCCATTGAGACGACACCGCACCTCAAGCGTTGGGAACCGGCTCGGATCCACGGGGACGACCTGGGGGCCGAACGCGCAGAACGTGTCGAATCCCTTGGCGCGGGTCCATTGCTCCTCGCTACGCTGCAGGTCCCGGGCGGTCACGTCGTTCACGCAGGTGATGCCAGCGATCGCAGCCTCGGCCTGCGCGCGGGTGGCGCGGCGCAGGGTGGTTTTCAACACGACGCCGATCTCCGCCTCGTACTCGACTTGCTGGGATTCGGGAGGCAACACTATCGCGTCGCCGTCGCCAATCACGGAGGACGGAGGTTTGAGGAAGAGCAGCGGTGCCTTGGGCACGGTATGACCGAGCTCCGCCGCGTGATCGACGTAGTTCCGTCCGACGCAGATGATTTTCCCGGGTCGCCGCAAGTTCACCGAGCCTCCCCTGGCCTGAGGATCCCCTGAGTCCGGCGCTTCTTGGCGGGCATGGTCGTATCCTTAGTGCAATCGCTGCAGGGGGTTTCGCGGGCGGACGCGCGCTCTGGCCAGAACGTCCCGGACGGGCGAGATTTCGGCATGTCCAAGGACCCAACCGAGCGGCGCGATACGGATCGCCGGTTTCCCAGCCGCCGTCGCAGCGGACTGGGGCGCCGCCGCGGCCGCCGCCGGGAGGAATCTATTCCTGTCGCCGTCGAACGGCGCGGGGGGGACGACCGTCGGGAGCGCCGCGACCGACGCCGCCGGAAGGACCGGCGGAGCTGGGTCGATCGGCGCGAGATCGACGACTCCCGCGAGGTTGCGCATGGCGAAATCGTCCACGCCGGTAAAGAAGGTCGAGCAGCGAGTCGCGGTGCTGGGCACCGGGCAAATCGGCGCCATCATCTTGAAGGGGCTGCTGAAGGCTGGGCTCGGGGCGGATCACGTCTTTCCGACGGTCCGCCACGCCGACCGAGCGACTGAACTCACCGAGCAGCTGTCGGTCAAGGTCACGACCGACAACCGGGTAGCCACCCGCTCCGCCGACGTCGTCCTCCTCGCCGTCAAGCCGCAGACGGTCCGGGAGGTGCTCGAGGAAATCCGGCCCGAGATGACGCCGGAGAAGCTGCTCGTGTCGGTCGCGGCCTCTGTCCCTACCGCCTACATGGAAGACATCCTGATGCGGCCGATCCCCGTAGTCAGGGCGATGCCGAACACCCCGTGCGCCGTGGGGCTCGGCATGACCGGACTCTGTCGGGGGAAATACGCGACGACGGCCCACCTGGAAACGGCGCGGCTCCTGTTCGACACCGTCGGCCGCACGGTGGTCGTCGACGAGAAGCAAATGGACGCTGTCACTGGGCTCTCAGCGAGCGGCCCGGCGTTTGTCTACATCATCCTTGAGTCCATGGCCGAGGCGGGGGTCAAGGTGGGGCTGCCGCGCGACACGGCAACCTTGCTCTCGGCGCAGACGCTACTCGGTGCGGCCCAGGTGGCCCTCACCACCGGCGACCACCCGGCGTTGCTCAAGGATGCCGTCACGACGCCCGCCGGTTGTACCATCGACGGGATCATGGAGCTCGAGGACGGCAAGCTCCGGGTCACGCTCATCAAGGCGATTGTGAAGGCCACGCAGCGCGCGAAGGAACTCATCCTCGAGCGCTGAGCCGATCTCAGCTCTTCAGCACCTTCTCGATTTCGGACAGCGAGGGCGCGATCTCGACGGGCGGGTTCGCGTGCGGGCGGCGCGGCTCCGCGCCGTGATATCGGGCGATCGCGTCGGGGTCCTTGAGGACATGGCCGGTGAGCACCGCCGCGAGCCGCTCGCCGCGGCGGATCACGCCTTGGCGGATGAGCGCCCGGGCTCCGGCCACGCTCGCCGCGCTCGCGGGCTCGCAGCCCACGCCTGACGCGTCGACGACCGCTTTTGCTTCGAGGATGTCGTCGTCGCTCACCGCGGTGACGACGCCGTTCGTCTCCCGAATGGCGACGACCGCGCGCTCATACGACGCCGGATTGCCGATGCTGATCGCCGTGGCCACGGTGTGTGCGTCGACGCGATAGCGGCGGGCGAAGCCCTCGTCGAAACTCCGCGCGAACGGGGCGGCGCCCGCGGCCTGCACGGCGGCAATCCGGGGAACGCGCGCGATGAGCCCGAGCGCGCGGGCTTCGCGCAGCGCCTTGCCGAAGGCCGACGTGTTCCCGAGGTTGCCGGCCGGCACAACGATCCAGTCCGGCGGGTCCCAGCCGAGCTGCTGGAGCAGTTCGAACACGATCGTCTTCTGCCCTTCCAGCCGAAACGGGTTGATCGAGTTGAGCAGGTAGACGCCCAGCCGGGCGCTTGCCTCGCGCGCGAGCTCGAGGCAGGTGTCGAAATCCCCCGCGACGACGAGCGTGCGCGCCCCGTAGGCGAGGAGTTGGGTCATCTTCCCGAGGGCCACGCGGTCCTTCGGGATGAGGACAAGCGCCCGCAACCCGGCCGAGGCAGCGTAGGCCGCGAGCGACGCGCCCGTGTTGCCGGTCGAGGCGCAGGCCACAGCCGTGGCCCCGATCCGGCGGGCGTGGGTTACGCCAACCGTCATGCCCCGATCCTTGAACGAGCCGGTTGGATTGTGACCTTCGTGCTTGAGGAGCAGGGCGTCCGATCCCACCCACGCCGCCACCGTCGGTCGCTCGAGCAGGGGGGTGTTCCCCTCGGGGTAGCTCTGGACGTCGTCGGTCGCGCTCGGGAGCACGAGCTCCCGGTACCGCCACACGCCCGACGCGAACGGTCCGCGCCGCTCGCCGGCCCGGGCGTCGAACAGCGCCCGCAGGGCACCGCCCGTTACCGCAGGAGCGGGATGCTCGAGCTCGAGCAGGCCGCCGCAGCGCGGGCAGCGCTGGAGCGGATCCGTCTCGCCCTGCTCCTCGCCGCAGGAGGGGCAGCGCTGTACGCTCGCCCGGGCTCTTGAGGTCACGCTACAGCGCCGCGAGCTTCAGCAGATCGTTCAGGATCCCGCCCGCGGTGACGGCGGGGCCCGCGCCGGGTCCCGTAATGACCAGGGGATTGGTGCGATACCGCTGCGTCGTGAAGATGAATTGGTTGTCGGTGCCGTTGAGCGACGCGAGGGGACTCGAACGGTCGACCGCCACGAGGCCCACGCGGATGCGCTTCGGGGTCACCGTCGCGCGGTAGCGGAGCACGCCACGGCGCGCGCGCGCGGCCCGCACGCGCGTGTCCCAGCCGGCGTCGTAGTCCTCCAGGTGACGGAGGAATTCGGGCAGCGGGAGGCCCCGTCCAGCGGACGGGACGAGGGACTCGACCTCGATGTCACTCAGCTCCCCCGGGAACCCGAGCAGGCGCCCGAGAATGAGCGCCTTGCGGGCGACGTCCGTGCCTGAGAGATCGTCGCGGGGATCGGGCTCCGGGTAGCCCTTGGCAATGGCTCCGCGGAGGGCTTCAGAGAAACGACGCCCGCGACCCATCTCGCCGAACACGTACCCCAGCGTACCCGACGGGCAGCCCTCGATTTTCGTGACCCGGTCCCCCGACTCGACCAGCTTGTAGAACGTATCGATGATCGGTAACCCGGCGCCCACGGTGGTTTCGTGCAGCAGCCGGCGGCCGTGCTCCTCCGCTAGCCCCGTGAGCTCGTCGTAGAGCTTGCGATGGGCCGTGAGGGGCCGCTTGTTCGCGAGCACGAGATGCATGCCGGCCGCAAGCGCGCCCTTCAGGGTCGTGTTCGTGTCGTCGGCCGTCACGTCGACGAGCACCGGGTTCGAAAGGGCATGGCTCGCCGCGAGCGCGACCGCCTCCGCCGCTGATCCCTTGCGTCCGCCCGGGACGCGCGCGAGCGGGACACCCCGGGCCTTGCTCGAGGCGAGCGCGGCGAGGCGCCGCGGGGACAGCCCCCGAGCCTCGAACAGGAACCCCGAGCGGTCAATCACGCCGACGATGTTCAGCACCCGCGCCCGCCGAAGCGCACCGATCATCCCGGCGAGCGTCCGGCCGATCTGGCCGAATCCGAGCAGCACGATGTCGGTGCGCCGCGCGTGCGCCACCGCGCCGCCGCCGAGCTTGTCCAGCTGGAAGGCGCTGTGCACGAGGCGCTGCGCCCGTACCACCTCGCTCGAATCGACGACTACCGAGAGGTTGAGCTCGGACGAGCCCTGCGCGATCGCCACGACGTTAATCCCGCCTCCTGACAGGGCCGAAAAAGTCTTCGCGGCGATCCCCGGCGTGCCTGCCATGCCGAGGCCAACGACCGCGAACGTGGCCACGCCCGCGCGCACTTCGACGCCGTCGATCTCGCCGCGGGCAATCTCGTCGCGGAACGCCCGCTCGAGACCCGCGCGCGCCCGGGCGGCGCTCCCCTCGGGCACGCTGAAGCAGATCGAGTGCTCGGATGATGCCTGGCTGATGAGAGAGACCGACACCCCCTCCTCGAACACCGCCGCGAACGTGCGGGCCGCAATGCCGGGAATCCCGAGCATCCCGTTGCCCGTGAGCGTGAGCAGGGCCTGGCCGCTGACAGCCGAGAGCGCCTTCACGGGGTGGGCGCGCAGTGTGCGCCGCCGCGAGATCTCGGTGCCTGCTGCGCTCGGGTCGGCGAAGGGGCGGATCCAGATCGCGAGGCTCGTGCCCGCGACGGGGATGAGCGCGCGCGGGTGCAGCACCTTCGCCCCGTAGTAGGCGAGCTCTGCTGCCTCGCGCTGGTGCAGCTGCGGAATGACGCGCGCGTCCGGCACGACGCGCGGGTCCGCCGTGAGGAGGCCGGGCACGTCCTTCCAGAGCGAGACCTGCCGGGCGCCGAGCGCGCGCCCGAGGAGGGTTGCGGTGAGGTCCGACCCGCCGCGGCCGAGCGTCGCGAGTTGGCCGTCCGGAGTAGCGGCGAGAAAGCCCGGGACCACTGGGACGACGCCCCGCTTGAGAAGCGGCGCGAGCACCCGGCGCGCCAGCCGCCGCGTCGCCGCGAGGTTCGGGGACGCGTGCCCGAAGCTCGCGTCCGATCGGATGACGTCGAGCGCGTTGATGAGTGCCGTTTTGACGCCCGAATCTTCGAGCCCGGCGGCGAGCAGCCGGGCGCTCAGGCGTTCGCCTCGAGCGACCAAGTAGTCGCTCGTGCGGGCCGTGAGTTCGCCCACGATCACGAGGCTGGCCGCGATCCGCTCGAGCTCGCCGAATTCCTCGTCGATCCCATCGATTGCTTCGCGGCGCGAGCCGCGGCCGAGCAGGGCGCGCGCGGCGGCGATGTGTCGCTCGCGGAGGGCTGCCGTACCCGCTCGCACGGCGTCGGCCTCGCCGCGCACCGCCTGTGCTGCGATCTCAAGCAGCGCGTCCGTGACGTGTGCCATGGCCGAGACCACGACGACGAGAGGGCCGCGCTGGGCCTTGATGATCGAGACCGCGCGGCTGATAGCCGTCGCGTCAGCCACCGACGCGCCGCCGAATTTGTAGATCTCGAGTGTGCGGGCCATTTCAGGACACCTCGTACCCGCCGACCGGGCGTGCCAGGCGGAAGCTCTCCACGGTCACGCCTTCGGCGCGCCACGCTCCAGTCATCGCGGCTTCGACGGCCGCGCCGCACGCTGCCGGCGCCACGGCGACGAGCGTCGAACCGGAGCCCGAGAGCGTCGCGCCGAACGCTCCGGCGCCTCTCGCGGCAGTGGTCACCGCGTCGTATCCGCGAACCAAAGCCCTGCGGTACGGCACGTGAAGGACATCGTCGAGGCCCGCCTCGAGTAGCTCTCGATCGCCTTGGGCGAGGCCGAGCACGAGCGCCGCGCTCCGCGCGGCGGCGGTCACGGCCGTGCGGTGCGGCACGTTCGCGGGCAGCACGGCGCGGGCGCGCTCCGTAGCGAGCGTGAAATCGGGAACCGCGAACACGAGCTCGAGCGACGCGTGCACGGCCAACGCTGCGACCACGAGGCCGCCCGCCGGCGCCCTGAGGGCGAGCACGGCGCCGCCGCGCATCGAAGGCGCGACGTTGTCTGGATGGCCCTCGAGCTCGGCGCAGAGGGCGAGCAACGCCTGGTCCTCGAGCGGCAGATCGCAGAGCGCGCGGGCCGCCACGGCCCCCGCCACGATCGCGGCGGCCGAGCTGCCGAGGCCCCGGCCGACCGGAATGTCGGACGTCGCCTCCATAGCCACGCCGGGCGGCTCGAGCCCGCCCGCCCGGCACGCCCGCGCGAACCCTCGGTGGACCAGATCATCCTCGGGTCGCACCCGCACGGCGGCGAGCGCCCCGCGCCGCTCGATCTCCAGCGCCCCGCCAGACGCCCGGCGGACCGAGAGCCCCACCCAGCGGTTCACGGCGATTCCCACGCAGTCAAAGCCCGACCCGAGGTTCGCGGTCGAGCCCGGGACCCGCACGGTGATGGTGGCGCTCATGAGCCGCCCGCAAAAAAAAGGCCCCGGGGCAACGCCCGGGGGCGTAAGCAGTCGATGGCACACTAAGTTAGGGGGGCCGTGAAAGCAGCGTCAAGCATCAGGCGCCGCGGCCCTCCACCGCTTCAGGGGGGCGCCTGTGGCCAACCCTGAAACGGGGTTGACATGGTTGGGGCTTTTCGGGTAACCTCGTCCCCGGTGGCGTGCGGCGATACCGGCACGCCTCAACACTTAGAGGGGACATCGCTTCGGTGATCGCGCTCGCGAGCCTTAGTCTGCTGCTGCTTAGTCTGCTGCTGGGACTTACGTCCCAGGGGCACCCCGCGGCGCGCGCGACCGGAGCACCATGAGTCGCTGAACTCTCGAAGACGCACCTAAGCCCCCAACGCCGCGGACCAGACCAGCCCGCGGCGTTTTCTGTCTGAGCACGCCGGACGACCGGCACAAGGAGCTGACACGTTATGGACCGACACGTCGTCATTTTCGACACGACTTTGCGGGATGGCGAGCAGGCGCCCGGCAACTCGATGACGCCTGAAGAGAAGCTGCGCCTCGCCCGCCAACTCGACGTGCTCGGGGTCGACGTGATCGAGACGGGATTTCCGGCGGCGTCCGACGGAGACTTCCGGGGGGTGCGGAGCGTGGCGCAGGAGATTCGGCGCCCGGTGATCGCGGCACTCGCCCGTTGTCACGACCGCGATATCGACCTCGCGGGCGAAGCTCTGCGGCCGGCCGAGCGCTCGCGGATCCATGTCTTCATCGCCACGTCGGATATTCACCTGCAGCACAAGCTCCGGATCGGACAGGACGAGTGCGTCGATCGGGCTCGGGCGGCGGTCGAACGTGCGCGGCGCTACACCAACGACGTCGAGTTCTCGGCCGAGGACGCGAGCCGCTCGGATCTCGATTTCCTCTGCCGCATCGTGGAGGTCGCGATCGAAGCCGGAGCCACGACGATCAACTTGCCGGACACCGTGGGGTACGCGATGCCGGCCGAATACACGGCCATGTTCCGCACCGTCCGCGAACGTGTGCCGAACAGCGACCGCGCCGTATTCAGCGCCCACTGTCACGACGATCTGGGCCTCGCCGTCGCGAATTCCCTCGCGGCCATCGAAGGTGGGGCGCGGCAGCTCGAATGCACGGTGAACGGCATCGGCGAGCGGGCCGGGAACGCGGCGTTGGAAGAGATCGTCATGGCGAGTCACGTGCGGCCGCAGTCGGTGGGGTTCGAGTGCGCGATCAATACGCGCGAGATTTTCCGCACGAGCCAGCTCCTGTCGCACATCACCGGGGCGTTCCCCCAGCCGAACAAGGCGATCGTCGGCCGCAACGCCTTCGCCCATGAGGCCGGCATCCACCAGCACGGCGTGATGCAGAACGGTCTGACGTACGAGATCATCCGCCCCGAAACCGTCGGCGTGCCGCGGTCCACACTCGTCCTCGGCAAGCATTCGGGGCGGCACGCGCTCGAGCGCCGCTACCGCGAGCTCGGCTACGAGCTGGACGAGCCGACGCTCGAGTGGCTGTACCGGGAGTTCACCACCCTCGCCGACCGCAAGCAGGAAATCCTGGACGAGGACCTGCTTGCGCTCCTGCACGAGAGCTTTCACGACGCGCCCGAGTCGTATCAGCTCGTGCACCTGCGCGTGTTGTGCGGCACCGTCTCGGCCTCGGCGGAGCTCAGTCTCACGGGCCCGTGGATGCGCGAGCGCAGCGCCACTGGGACGGGGAACGGCCCGATCGCCGCGGCGTTCGCGGCCATCAGCTCGATCGTCGAGCGCCAGATCGAGGTCTTGAACCTGTCGCTGCAGTCGGTGACGCCAGGCCGCGACAGCGTCGGGCACGTATTCCTGCAGGCGCGGGTCGACGGCAAGACGCTCACCGGCCACGGGGCCTCGACCGATGTCGTGGAAGCGAGTGCCAGGGCGATGGTGCACGCGCTGAACAAGGCGAGCTTCGCCGACCGGCTCGAGGACCATTCTCTCAACAACGTGTATTTGTGGGGGGTGTAAGCGTGCCGGGCGGACGCATTCCCCAGGAGTTGTGGCGATGACCGAGATCCTGACGGGCGCCCAAATCATGTGCCGCGAGCTCGCCGCGGCCGGGATCGACGTGATCTTCGGCTACCCGGGCGGCGCGATCATGCCGTTCTACCACGCGCTCCCCGAATACCCGGGCCTGCGGCACATCCTCGTCCGGCACGAGCAGGCGGCCGCCCACGCGGCCGACGGCTACGCCCGCGCGAGCGGGCGCGTCGGCGTCGCTGTCGCGACGTCAGGCCCGGGGGCGACGAACCTCGTCACGGGCATTGCCACGGCCCACATGGACTCCTCGCCGGTCCTTGCGATCACCGGCCAGGTCGGCCGGTCCATGATCGGCCGCGACGCTTTTCAGGAGACCGACGTCATCGGTCTCACCCTGCCGATCACGAAGTACAGCCATCTCGTGCAGGACATCTCCGAGCTGGCCGACATCATGCGGACGGCCATCGCCGTGGCACAGGAGGGCCGGCCCGGGCCCGTGCTGGTCGACGTGCCGAAGGACGTGCAGAACCAGAAGGCCCCGTACACGCCGCCCGCCAGCGCGCCCCGGCCGGCCTCGCCCGCCGACGCCGCGGACGGCATCGCCCAGGCGGCCAAGCTCATCGCCGCCGCCGAGCGGCCGCTGGTCATGATCGGACACGGCGTGATCCTGAGCGGCGCCTACGCCGAAGTGCGCGCCTTGGCCGAGAAGACCGGCATGCCCGTGATCACGACGCTACTGGGGATCAGCGCGTTCCCCGAGTCGCACCCGCTGCACCTCGGCATGCCGGGGATGCACGGCGAGGTGCACGTGAACCGCGCGATCCAGCACGCCGACGTCATCGTCGGGATCGGCCTGCGTTTCGACGATCGCGTCACGGGCAACGTGGCCGGCTTCGCGCCCCGGGCGAAGATCATCCACCTCGAGCTCGATCGCGCGGAGATCGGGAAGAACGTGCCGGTGGCCGTGGGCATCGTGGGCGACGCCCGGGAGCTCACCCGCCAGCTCGTCGCGGCCGTGGCGCCGCGGCGTTGCGGGCCGTGGCTCGCGGAGATTCAAGGCTTCGCCCGACCCAAGGTCGAATCCTTCAGCGGGGATCTCTCGCCCGAGGCAATTCTCGGCGCCATCCACGAGACGACGGGGGGCGAGTGCACCATCGTCACCGACGTGGGGCAGCACCAGATGTGGGTGGCCAAGCACTACCCCTATCGGCGCGCCAACACGCACATCACCTCGGGCGGGCTCGGCACGATGGGGTTCGCCGTTCCCGCGGCGATGGGCGTGCATCTCGCGCGGCCCGGCGAGCTCGTGTGGGCCATCTCGGGTGACGGCGGGTTCCAGATGAACATGGCCGAGATGGCGACGATGGTGCAGGAAGGTTTGTCGGTGAAGATGGCCATTTTCAACAACGGCTACCTGGGGATGGTGCGCCAGTGGCAGCAGTTTTTCCACGAGAAGCGCTATTCGTCCACCCCGATCTGGAGCCCCGACTACGTGAAGCTGGCTGACGCCTACGGCATTCCGGGCTGGCGCGTGACGGACCGGGGACAGCTCGGCGACGTCGTGTCGCGCGCCAACGCGGAGCCCGGACCAGCGCTCGTGGAGTTCGTGATCGCGCAGGAAGCGAATGTGTACCCCATGATCCCGCCGGGTGGCTCGCTCTCTGAGCCCATCGAGGCGCGGCCGGCCGGGGCACCGGCCGCCTGAGCGTGCCAGCGGCGTTCTACGCGGTGAGCGTGCTGTTCGACGACGAGATCCTGACGTTCAATCGGGTGATCGGCGTCGTGCGGCGGCGCAACCTGGAGACGAAGGAGTTCGGGGTCGGTCCAAGCGAGCGGGCCGGCGCCCTGCGGCTCACGTTCTTCGTGCAGGCCGACGAAGCGAACGCCGAGCGCCTCCTTCGCCAGCTCGAGAAAACGCACGGCGTGCGACATGCGGCCGTGTTCACATCCGCCGAGGCGGTCGCCGGGGGAGTGACGCTCGTCAAGGTGAACGCCAGGGCCCACGAGCGGGCGGCCGTGCTCGCCGTCTTGTCCGACTACCAGGCATCGGTCGTGGACGAAGGTCCTGAGACCGTGATCGCCGTGGGCTGCGGGCAGGATGCGGCCGCGCTCGTGCGCGCGCTCGAGCCCTTCGGGGTGCTCGAGCTCGCCCGAAGCGGAGCGCTGCTCCGTCGCGCCCCCCGCTCACGGCCTGTTCTCACCCATTCTCCTTCGGAGGCAGTCCTATGAGTGCAGCGGGGGTGCGGGCGTTCTACGACAGCGACGCGGACCGGCGGCGCCTTAACGGGCGCGTCATCGCGATCATCGGCTACGGGAGCCAGGGGCACGCCCACGCGCTGAACCTGCGGGACTCAGGTGCCCGCGTGGTCGTCGGGCTCCGGCCGGGCGGAGGGTCCTGGCAGCGCGCGGCCGCCGAAGGGCTCGACGTCCGGCCCGTGGCGGATGCGGCGGCGAGCGCCGACATCATCATGATGCTCGTCCCCGATCAGGAGGGTCGGACGGTCTACGACTCGGCGATCGTCGCGGGCCTGCGGCCGGGCAAGACTCTGATGTTCGCGCACGGCTTCAATATCCACTTCAAGGAAATCCAGCCCCCGGCGACGATCGATGTCTCGATGATCGCGCCCAAATCCCCCGGCCATCTCGTCCGGAGCGAATTCCAGGCGGGCCGCGGCGTTCCCGCGCTCGTCGCCGTGCACCAGGACCCGAGCGGACACGCGCTCGCCGACGCGCTCGCCTACGCGAGCGGCATCGGCTCCACGCGGGCGGGCGTGCTCGAAACCACGTTCCGCGAGGAGACGGAGACGGACCTGTTCGGAGAGCAGGCGGTGCTCTGCGGCGGCGTGTCGGCTCTCGTCAAGGCCGGTTTTGACACCCTGGTGGACGCGGGCTACGCCCCCGAGCTCGCCTACTTCGAATGTCTTCACGAGCTCAAGTTGATCGTCGATCTGATGTACCGCGGAGGGCTCAGCTTCATGCGGTACTCGGTGAGCGACACCGCCGAGTACGGGGACTACACCCGCGGACCGCGGATCATCACCGACGAGGTCCGCGAGGCCATGGCGGAGATTCTCTCCGAGATCCAGAGCGGCAGTTTTGCGCGTGAATGGATCCGCGAAAGCAGGGAGGGGGGCCACCGCTTCCTGGCCATGCGGCGGAGCGAGAAGGAGCAGTTGATCGAGCGGGTTGGGGCGAAGCTCCGCGCGATGATGCCCTGGACCGAGGAAGGCAAGGCCCGCGCGGCCGCGCCGTCCGAACGCGCGCAGGCGCCGGCCGCCGCGGCGCGATGACCGCCCGGACGCTGTTCGAGAAGGTTTGGGACACGCACGTCGTGCATCGCCTGCCCGAAGGGCCGGCGCTCTTGTACGTCGATCTGCACCTCGTCCACGAGGTGACCTCGCCGCAGGCCTTCGCAGGCCTGCGGCGCACCGGCCGCACCGTTCGCCGGCCCGATCTCACGCTGGCCACGGTCGATCACAACGTCCCCACGGACGACCGGAGCCTCCCGGTCAAGGACCCGATCTCCGCGAAGCAGCTCGAGGCGTTGTCGACCAACGCGCGTGCCTTCGGCGTGGAACTCTTCGACCTGGGGTCGCCGAACCAGGGGATCGTGCACGTGATCGGCCCCGAGCTCGGCGCCACTCAACCCGGGTTCGTGATCGTCTGCGGCGACTCCCACACCTCCACCCACGGCGCCTTCGGGGCATTGGCGTTCGGCATCGGCACGAGCGAAGTGGAGCACGTGCTCGCCACTCAGTGCCTCGTCATGACCAAGCCGCGGACGCTCGAGGCCCACTTCACGGGCGCGCTCGCTCCCGGCGTCACGGCCAAGGACGTCGTGCTTGGGTTCATCGGGCAAATCGGGACGGCCGGGGCCACGGGCCACGTGATCGAGTACACGGGCGAGCCTATCCGCCGCCTTTCAATGGAAGAGCGGATGACCGTGTGCAACATGTCGATAGAAGCGGGCGCGCGGGCGGGAATGATTGCGCCCGACGACACCACGTTCGCCTACCTCCAGGGTCGCGAGCGGGCGCCGAAGGGCGCGGCCTGGACGCGGGCGACGGGCGAGTGGCGGGCGCTGCGCACCGACCCCGGTGCGGCCTACGACAGCCGGGTCACGATCGACGCTGGCCGGCTCGCTCCTCAGGTGACTTGGGGAACGAGCCCGGGCATGGTCACGGACATCACGGGGCGGGTCCCCGATCCGGCCTCGCTTCCGACGGAGTCCGAGCGGCAGGCCGCCGCCCGAGCGCTTGAGTACATGGGCCTCTCGGCCGGCACCGCGCTCGAGGGCCTGGCCGTGGACCGCGTGTTTCTGGGTTCGTGCACGAACGCACGGATCGAGGACCTGCGCGCGGCCGCCCGCGTCGTGCGGGGCCGCCGGGTGGCGTCCACGGTGCGGGCGATGGTCGTGCCGGGATCTGAGCGCGTGCGACGCCAAGCCGAGCGCGAGGGCCTGGATCACGTGTTCCGGGAGGCTGGGTTCGAGTGGCGACACGCCGGGTGCTCGATGTGTTTGGGCATGAATCCCGACACGCTGCAAAGCGGCGAACGCTGTGCGTCGACGTCAAACCGGAATTTCGAGGGCCGCCAGGGCCGGGGTGGCCGGACGCACCTCATGAGCCCCGCGATGGCCGCCGCCGCCGCAGTTGCGGGCAAGCTGGTCGACGTGCGCGGGTGGTCGCAGGCCGATCTGCCCGCGCCGCCGTCGCTCGAGATGGCGTCCTGATGGAGTCCTTCGTCCGGCACGTGGGGAAGGCCGTCGCCCTCCCGCGCGAGAACGTCGACACCGACCAGATCATTCCCAAACAATTCCTGAAGGGGGTTGAGCGCACCGGCTTGGGGCCCGCGCTCTTCTTCGACTGGCGCTACCGCGCCGACGGCAGCCCGAACCCGGACTTCGAGCTCAACCAGCCCACGGCGGCCGGTGCGAGCATCCTTGTGGCCGGCGCCAACTTCGGCTGCGGCTCTTCCCGCGAGCACGCGGCCTGGGCTCTCGCGGACGCCGGGTTCAAAGTGGTGATCGCGCCGTCGTTCGCGGACATCTTCTTCGCCAACTGCTGCCAGAACGGCCTGTTGCCTGTGGCGTTGCCGGCGGCGGCCGTCGCGGAGATCACGCGGCGGTGTGCCGCCGGGCGGGGTGCTTATCGCTTGACCGTCGATCTTGAAGGGGAATCCGTCGAGGACGACCAGGGCTTCAAGGCTGCTTTCCACCTCGAGCCCTACCGGCGGTTCATGCTCCTCCGCGGCCTGGACGAAATCGGGCGCACCCTGCTCGACGAGGAGCGGATCGCCGCCTTCGAGCGCCGCCGCGCCATCGCCGCCGCCATCTCGGCGTGACCGCGTTTTCCGTCGTCGTCCTCCCGGGCGATGGGATCGGCCGGGAGGTGACGGCCGAGGCCGAGCGCGTGCTCGCCGCGGCGGCCCGGCGGTTCGGCCTGGAGCTCATGCTGGCGCACTACCCGATCGGTGCCGCGGCCGTGGCGTTGACGGGCAGTCCCTTGCCGCCCGACACCCGCGCCGCGGTCGAGCGGGCGGACGCCGTGTTGCTCGGGGCCGTGGGCGACCCGTCGCTCGACAATGCGCCGCGCGAGCGCAAGCCCGAGACCGGGCTCCTCGCCCTGCGCGCGCTGCTCGGCGTCTTCGCGAACCTCAGGCCCGTGGCGATCCACCCCGCCCTCCTAGACCGCTCCCCCTTGCGACCCGAGCGCCTGCATGGCGTGGACCTCTTGATCGTCCGCGAGCTGACGGGCGGCCTGTACTACGGGGAGCCGCGCGGTAGGACTGCGGTCGACGCGGTGAACACCCTACGGTATTCGGTGGCGGAGGTGGAGCGGGTGGCGCGCGTGGCATTCGATGCGGCGCGCAAGCGCCGCGGTCTCGTGACGTCGGTCGACAAGGCGAACGTGCTCGAGGTGTCGCAGCTCTGGCGGGACACGGTCTCGCGCGTGGGCCGTGAATATGCGGACGTTCGACTCGAGCATCTCTACGTGGACTACGCGGCGATGCGTCTCGTGGCGGATCCGGCGAGCCTCGACGTCGTGCTGACCGAGAACATGTTCGGTGACATCCTGAGCGACGAGGCGGCGGTGCTGGTGGGATCGCTCGGGATGCTGCCCTCGGCGTCGCTCGGCACGGGCCCCGGCCTCTACGAACCGATCCATGGATCCGCACCGGGGATCGCCGGTCAGGGGATCGCGAACCCGATCGGCGCGATCGCATCCGCGGGGATGCTCCTGCGCTATGGGCTGAAGCACGCCGCCGCGGCCGACGCGGTGGACGACGCTATTCGGACTGCCCTCGACTCGGGTGTGCGCACTCGCGATATCGCCGCGCCGGGGAAGCCGTCGCTTGGAACGAGCGAAGTGGGCGAGCGAATCGCGGCCCTCGTCGCGGGGTCAGAGGTCGGTCACAGCCCCGAGGCTCGCGCTCGAGACGACCTTCGCGTACTTCCCAAGCACGCCTGACGTATAGCGGGGAGCGGGCGGGGACCACGCCGCCCGCCGCCGCGCGAGCTCGGCCTCGCTCACGTTGAGCTCGAGGCGTCCGCGCTCCGCATCGATCGTAATCGGGTCTCCCTCGTTCACGAGGGCGATCGTACCGCCCACCGCGGCCTCGGGCGCCACGTGGCCCACTACGAGACCATGGGTGCCACCTGAGAACCGTCCGTCGGTGATGAGACCCACCGCGTCGCCGAGACCCGCGCCCACGATGGCGGCGGTAGGCGAGAGCATCTCCCGCATGCCGGGCCCGCCACGTGGCCCCTCGGACCGGATGACCAGCACGTCGCCCGACCGGATCCGGCCGGCGAGGATCGCCTCAAGCGACGCCTCCTCGGACTCGAACACCCGCGCCGGCCCGGTCAGGCGCCGACGTGCCACCCCGCTCACCTTCGCCACGCTCCCTTCGGTGGCGAGGTTGCCCCGGAGGACGGCGAGGTGGCCCTCGGGATAGAGCGGCCGGTCCCAGGGCCGGATGACTTCTTGGTTTGCAGGCGGGGTGTCGGGGACGGTCTGCAATTGCTCGGCGATCGTCTGTCCGGTGACGGAGAGCGCCTCGCCGTGCAGCACGCCGTGGGCGAGCAGGATCTTCATCACCTGCGGGATCCCGCCCGCGCGGTGCAGGTCGGTCGCCACGAAGCGGCCCGAGGGTTTGAGGTCGCACAGCACCGGCACTCGGGGCCGCAACGCCTCGAAGTCGGCAAGCGTGAGGGGCACGCCGGCGGCGTGGGCGATGGCGAGCAGATGGAGCACGGCGTTGGTCGAGCCGCCGACGGCCATCGTCACGGCGATGGCGTTTTCGAAGGCCGCGCGCGTCAGGATCTGGCGTGGGCGCAGCTCGCGCCGCAGCGCCTCGACGAGGGTCTTGGCCGACCGTGCGGCGCTCTCCGTCTTCTCCGCGTCTTCCGCAGCCATCGTCGAGGACCCGGGCAGGCTCATCCCCATCGCCTCGAATACCGAAGACATGGTGTTCGCCGTGTACATGCCGCCGCAGGACCCCGCGCCCGGGCAGGCGTGGCGCTCGATCGCATCCAGCTCGGATTGGTCGATCTTGTGGGCGCTGAATTCGCCCACGGCCTCGAAGACGCTCACGATGGTGAGGTCGCGGCCGTGCCAGTGACCGGGCTTGATGGTGCCGCCGTAGACGAAGATCGCGGGGATGTTCATGCGCGCGATCGCGATCATCGCGCCCGGCATGTTCTTGTCGCAGCCCCCTACCGCGAGCAGCGCGTCCATCGCCTGCGCGTTGCACGCGGTCTCAATCGAGTCGGCGATCACCTCGCGGGACACAAGCGAATACTTCATCCCCTCCGTGCCCATCGAAATCCCGTCGCTCACCGTGATCGTGCCGAAGATCTGCGGCATCACGCCCTCGGTCCGCAGCGCCGCCTCGGCCCGGCGCGCCAACCCGTCGAGTCCCATGTTGCACGGCGTGATGGTGCTGTAGGCGTTGGCGACCCCGACGATCGGCTTGTCGAAATCGCGGTCGCCGAACCCTACGGCGCGGAGCATGGCCCGGTTCGGGGCCCGCTCCACGCCCTGGGTGATCGCGCGGCTGCGCAGCTCTGCCATGGACTCTCCGTGTGAGTGACGTAAGATAAGCGGGCCTCAAGGGGACTTGAGGGCGGCCGTCGCCCCCTGTGCACGCTGCCCGTGGACTCGAGGGTAGGCCATGCGCTTACACAGCTCGCGATCGCGAATGGTGTGGTGTCTTCTTGTCTCGGTCTTCGTCGGCCTTCCGCTTGCGGGCCAACAGACGGATACCGTCCGGCGCGACTCGCTCGCGCGCTTCCTTGGGGCGTTCCCCTTCCGGAATCTGGGGCCCGCCGCCTACAGTGGCCGGGTCACGGCGATCGCCGTCGCGGGGCCGCCCGGTCCCGCGCCGAAGACCTTCTATGTGGGTGCCGCCGGGGGCGGCGTCTGGAAAACGGCAAACGGCGGAATGACGTGGCAGTCGGTCTCCGCGGGCTTTGGCGTGCAGACGATCGGCGACGTGGCCGTGGCGCCATCCGATCCGCAGATCGTCTGGGTAGGCACCGGAGAGCGGAACAGTCTCCGGTCCCAGTGGTGGGGCGACGGCGTATACCGCTCGACCGACGGCGGCAAGACCTGGTCGAACATGGGTCTCGGCGCCACCCGCTCGATCGGCCGCATCGTCATCCATCCGCGCAATCCCGACATCGTCTACGTCGCGGTACTCGGGCATCTGTGGGGGCCGAACCCCGAGCGCGGCATCTATCAGACGACCGACGGCGGCAAGACGTGGCGCAACCTGCTGTTCGTCGACGACACCACGGGCTTCGTCGATCTCGTCATGGATCCCAAGAACCCGGCCATCCTCTACGCCGCCGCGTGGCACCGGCTGCGCTGGGGAGGCTCGCACATGCAGGGGGTCGGCGCGGGGAGCGGGATCTACAAGACGACCGATGGAGGCGCCACGTGGACCCGCCTCACCGATCCCAAGCTCTCGAACGGCCTGCCCGCCGCCAACATGGGCCGCATCGGCCTGGCCATCTCGGCCCAAGATCCGCGCGTGGTCTATGCCATGATCCAGGTCGATCAGGGAATCACCGATCCCCTCGCGGGGCGCTATGGCGGCGTCTTCCGCTCGAACGACGCGGGGGCGTCCTGGACGCAGGTGAACGACCTCCAGGCGGTCCCGCACTATTACTACGACGAGATCCGCGTCGACCCCACGAACTCAGAGCACGTGTTCGTGGCCGCGTCCCCGCTCCTCGAAAGCAAGGACGGCGCGAAGACGTTCGCGCCCGACTCGCTCCCCCGCGTACACGTCGACAATCACGCGTTGTGGATCAATCCGGCGGATCCCGCCGAACTCGTGCTCGGCAACGACGGCGGCGTCTACATCACCCGCGACAGCGCGCGGGCCTGGGAGCACATGGCGCTCCCCGTGGGGCAGTTCTACAGCGTGATCGTCGATAGCTCGGTGGCGCCCTACCAGGTGTGCGGCGGCCTTCAGGACAACGGGATCTGGTGCGGTCCGAGCCGCACCCGTGACACCCTAGGCATCACCGATGCCGACTGGTATCCCGTGAACGGTGGCGACGGTATGTGGGTGCAGATCCCGCCGCACGACCCGTATACGATCTACTCGGGATGGCAGTACGGGCACCTCTCGCGCATGGACCTGCGGACCTGGAAACGCGACGACATCACGCCGATGGCCTTGGATGCGGGGCGCGACTCAGGCTACCCCTTCACCTGGGGGTGGACGACGCCACTGCTCTTGTCGAGTCATGATCCGACCGTCCTCTACGCTGGTGCGAACCATCTGATCCGGCTGACGCACGGGGGGGACGACTGGGAGGTGCTCGGTCCCGACATGACGCGGGCCGACCGCGAGCACCCGGCGCCCGAGGCGGGGCACACGTCCTACCACGCGATCTTCGCGATCGCCGAAAGCCCCGACTCGGCGGGCGTCCTGTGGACCGGCAGCGACGACGGCCTGCTGTGGCTCACGCGGGACGGCGGCAAGACGTGGGCGAACCTCACTGCAAGGTTCCCGTCCGAGGCCCCCAAGTCGTGCGTCGTGGCCGCGATCGCGGCGTCGCGCCACCTGGTGAGCCGTGCCTGGGTGGTCCTCGACTGCCACACGCTGGATGACTACCGCCCCTTCGTCTACCGGACCGAGGACTTCGGCCAAACGTGGACCGCGCGGACCACGGGTCTCGCGCCGGACGGCGGCAGCCTGTCGATCTTAGAGGATCCGGTGAACCCCCGGGTCGCGTGGCTCGGCACGGCGACCGGGTTGTACGCCACAGTCGATGGCGGCGACCATTGGCGCCGCTTCGGCAAGGACCTGCCACCGGCGCCCGTCGAAGCCATCGCGATGTCCTACGCGACCCGTGAGCTCGCGCTGGCGACGCACGGGCGAGGTCTCTGGGTGGCCCCCGTTGGGCCGATCGAAGAGGCGTCCGATACGCTGTTCACCGAGAACGCTCACCTTTTCGCGGTGCCAGCCGCCTTCCAGTATCGTCGGAGCGACACCTATCCTGATTTCGGCACGCGGCCGTTCATCGCTCCGAATCCCCCGAAGGGCGCCGTCGTGAGCTACTACCTGCGCGAGGCACAGGCCGACGCTGTGAAGCTCGTCATCACCACTGCCGCGGGCGACACGGTGAAGCAGCTCACGGGGCCAGGGTACGCGGGGCTCCAGTCGGTGACGTGGGACCTCTCACGCGACCGGCCGCGGCCCCGGGAAAAGGGCGGACCCACGGATCCTGCGGACTTAAAGCAAGCCCTGCCGGGCGCCTACGTCGTGCACCTGCGCGTGGGCACGCGCGTGCTCGAGCGCCCGATCACGGTGGTCGAGTGGCCGAGCGACCGCCTGGGGCGGGTGCGCTGAGGCCGCATTGAAGAAGGAAGGGCTCCCCGCTCCCAACAGGGACCGGGGAGCCCTGGGTTCAGCTCTGGGTGGAACCCTCGGGTTCAGCCCTGGACGAGGATCAGGAACTTCGAGCCCGACCAGAACCTGTCAGGATTGCCGATCCGTAGCGTCCCGCTCACCCGGTTGTCCGACACCGGCGTCGCCAGGCCGTCCACGTCTTGGAGCGACGCGATCCGGTAGGTGCGATCTGACGACAAGGGGATCTCCGTCACTTCGCGCTTGTTGATCGCCGTGAAGTCCTTGGGGTCGAGCGCACGCGAGGGGACGAGCGTGGCGCCGACCTTGGCGAACAGGAGCGGGAACCGGCTGCCGCCCACCTCGCGGATGATGCCGCGGCGCACCAGGTCGGCTTTCGTCCCGACGATATAGTACACCGTGTTGTTCTGGAGCTTGAGCATCCTCGTGGTATCGGTCAGGGCCCCATTCGCCGAGAGGAGCTGCCCGTTCTCGGCCGTGAGCGAATCGAGGCGCGCCGACATGGCGGCGAGCGTCACCTTCTCCTGACTGATCACGCTGTCATAGTTTGCGACGGTCGCCTCGAGCGTGTGCCGCAGGCTGTCCGAGAGGGAGGTGAGCGAGGCGATCTTCTGCTCGCTCTCGTGCAGCTTGTGCTCGGCCTCGTTGACCCGGGCCGTGACGTAGCTGATTTCCTGCACCATGCTGTCTCGCGACGCGCCCAAGGGGGATTCCGCGGTTGTCTTCACCTTGCCGCGCGGAATGTGCACGTGCGCGAGCGCAGAACTGATCTCGCTCATCATGCGGTCGTTCTGCGCCACATCGGAAAGCAGGCGATCGCGTTCGGTGGCCGCTTTCGTCAGTTCGGCCAGCTTCGCCTTCGTGGCGGCGTCCGGGCCCTGCTGGCATGCTGCGGCGGTGAGGAGGAGAGCCATGCTCACGCCTGCGAGAACAACGCGGTGGTTTCTGACCATGTCGACTAACTCCCGGGCTCTTGGGCCCCAATGCGTTGGAACGTTTCGACAGCTTCGGTCGCGATTACTTGCACGCGCCGCCGGAATCCTACCCGACCTCCTGCCGACCGGGCGTGACAGCTGTCACAGAAGTTCGTGGCCACGCGCCGCCGCTCAGGATGCTCGGGCTCGGGCGGCACGCCGACCCACCTGGCGATATCGAAAGCAGTCCATCAAGTGGTCGTTAATGAGACCCGCTGCTTGCATGTATGCGTAACAGATGGTCGATCCCACAAACGTAAATCCCTGTGCCTTCAGGGCTTGGCTTAGGCGGTCGGAGATTGGCGACCGGGGCGGAACCTGGCCCGTGCGTTTCCAGGCGTTGCGCTGTGGGACGCCGTCCACAAAGCCCCACACGAACGAATCGAACGACCCCTCACGTTCGACCAAGTCGAGAAACGCCCGAGCGTTCGTGACCGCAGCCGCCACCTTCTGGCGGTTGCGGATGATGCCGGGGTCCTTCAAGAGCCGGGCGAGCTTTGGCGCGCGATAGCGCGCGATTTTCTCCGGGTCGAAGTCGTCGAAGGCCGCCCGGAAGGACTCGCGCTTGTTCAGGACGATCGCCCACGACAAGCCGGCCTGAAACGCATCGAGCACGAGGAACTCGAAGTGCGTGCGGTCGCGGTGCACGGGCACGCCCCACTCACGGTCGTGGTAGGCGATCATGAGAGGGGAGGAGCCGACCCACCCGCAGCGGGTGGTCACTGCACGTAGAAGGTCGTGCGGCCGATCATCCCGCGTCGCTCGAACCAGACCGTGACGGCGCTGTGCCCCGCTGTCGCGGCGAACGTGCGCTTCAGTTCGGCTGCCGTCATGATCTGCGTGCGGTTGATCTGGAAGATCACGTCTCCCGTCTGGAGACCGGTCGCCTGGCCGGCGTCGCTCCCAAGCTCGTAGATCAACGCGCCGTGCTCGGCCTTGATCCCGCGCTCTTGGCGGACGGCTGCGGTGACGGTGATAACCTTCATGTCGCCGAGCACCGCCACTTTCTCGGCGCTCGAGGTCGGCAGGTCCACCAGTGCGACGCGGGCGGTCGCGGTACGCCCGTCGCGGCGGTAGCTGATCGTGAGCGTGTCGCCGGGACTCGTGTCGAGCAGCAGGCTTTCCCAGTCGAGGAAGGTCCGAAGCGACCGCCCGCGGCCAGAGAGGAGCACGTCGTCGGCTGCGAGGCCAGCGTCCGCGGCTGGCCCGCCCGCCGCGACCGCCGTCACCCGCAGGCCCCCCGACCGCTTCCAGTCGCGTAAGTCCTGGGCGCCCACGACGTCCAAGCCGGCCCACGGGCGGCGCACGTGGGCGTAGCGCCGCAATTCCGCGGCCACGCGCACGGCGCGCTCGATGGGGATCGCGAACCCGACGCCGACCGAGCCGCCCGATGGCGTGAAAATGGAGCTGTTCACGCCCACGACCTCACCGGCGAGGTTGACGAGGGGGCCGCCCGAGTTGCCGGGATTGATGGCGGCGTCGGTTTGAATCATGTCCACGTAGACCCCGGGCTGGTCGCCCGACGGCATGAGGTTCCGGCCCACGGCGCTCACCACGCCCGAGGTCACGGAGGGCTCAGTGTTGCCGAGTAGATAGGCGAACGGATTGCCAATGGCCACGAGGCCCTCGCCGACGAGCAGGTCCGTGCTGCGGCCCAGTGGTGCCGTCGGCAGGTTCGTGGCCGCGATCTTGAGCACGGCGATGTCGCTCGAGGGGTCCTCGCCGAGCACCGTCGCGGGGTAATCCGTGCCGTCTCGGGTGGAGACGACGATTTGCTCCGCTCCGTTCGTCACGTGCTGGTTCGTGATGACGAGACCGTCCGCCGAGATGATGAACCCCGACCCGTACGCCTCGACCTCGTGCTCGTAGCCGGGCGGCATGAAAAACTGCGCAAACGGGTCTTCGGGTGTTTCCCGCTCTCGCTTGAGCACGTTCACACTCACCACTGACGGCGCGACTCGGGCCGCGGCATCGACCACGGGGGAGTGGCGAATTCGGCCGTGCGCTCGTCGGGCTGCGCTGTCCTGCAGATCGGCTGGCGGGGCGACGTCCGGCGCTTGCGCCGGGACCCTGCTCACGGTGACGATCGCGAGCGCGAGTCCGAGCAGGGGACCGTGCAGTCGCGGCGTGCAGCAGGTGGGTGACACGAAACGGGTCCGGGAGGCTGGGGTCATGGGACGAGCCGAGCGAATCGTGCCCGGGCGTCCCGTCCGAGTCAAGCCGCGCGCCTTTGTTGCCCTGGTCCCGCTGGTTATCTTCCCGCCCGCTATGAAAGCCACCGACGTTCGGCGCGGGCACGTGGTCGTGATCGACGGCCAGCCGTCTCGCGTGATGGAGTTCACGCACCGGACTCCCGGGAACCTGCGCGCCTTCGTGCAGCTCCGGCTGCGGAACCTGGTCACGGGAAACACGTTCGACACCCGTGTGAGTGCTACGGATTTCCTGGACGAAGCCCGCGTGGATACCCGGGAATTCCAGGTGCTCTACCGCGACGCGGCAGGCGTCAACGTCATGGACACACAGACCTACGAGCAACACACGTTGTCGGACGACACGGTCGCCGAAGCGGGCCCCTGGCTCCAGCCGGAAATGCTGATCCAGGTCGAATGGCTCGACGGTCGGCCGATCGCGATCAAGCTCCCGTCCGTGACCGAACTGGAGGTTGTGGAGACGTCCCCCGTCATGCGGACGGCCACGAAAACCTCGAGCACCAAGCCCGCCAAGCTCTCGAACGGCATGACGGTGCAGGTCCCCGACTTTGTCGCGGAGGGAGAAAGGGTCCGCGTCGATCCGCGCGAGGGCGTTTACCTCGAGCGAGCGAAGTAGGCTAAAACAGCTCGAGCTGCACTCCGACGAGCCTTCGCATCCGGTCCAGTAGCTTCACCATCGCCCAGCTGTCCCGCTCACAGTAGGCCAGGAGCGCAGCCCGGAGATTCGCCGCCTCCTGCTCGCCGGGTGCCGCCCGCATCAGGCGGAGCAGTTCCACGCTCGCGGTTTCGCCATCGCCGATCTCCAGGTTGTCATACGATAGGCTCGGAACGAGCGCCGGCAGCACGCGCTTGATGCTGAAGCTGCCGCCGAAATCCGGGTGGTAGACGTGATTCCGCACGAGTGGGAGGAGGTCGACGAGCTTGCGCTCGATCGCGCGCAACTCGCTCGCGAGGTGCGGCACGGCGCGGGCGAGCTGGCGGACGCACTCGCGCTCGAAGCTCGCATAGTAGGCGACGATCGAGCGCGCCCGCGCGCACGCTTCGACGAGACGCTCGGCAAGGGCGGGGCGGGGGTCGCCCGGGCCCTCGGCGATCCACTCATGGTGCCGGAGGCCGCCGCGCCCCTCCACGTGGCAGCTGAATTGCGCCGGCACCATCTCCCACGGGCGACATCCATCCCACGCCGGAATGGCAAGGCTCACGGTCTCGAAATCGAGGAACGCGAGCGGGCTCTGAAACTCGGCGAGGGCGTTCGTCAACTCGGGCTCGACGACGATTTGGCCGCTCGTCACCGATTTCACCTGGCGCGCGTGAATGGCGCCGAGCTCGAGGTCTGTGGGGAGGTCGCGCAGTGTCTGATAGCCCTGCGCCTCGTAACTCATGACCTGCCGACGGGCGATGCGATAGAGCGTACTCACATGGTGCGCGGGAAGTCGCCAGCAGCGCGCGTAGAACGGGCACTCGTACGGGCGGCTGCAGTGGTCGCCGATCGCCACCTCGGGCAGTGGCCCGTCGAGCATCTCGAGCTGCCCGCGGAGCTCGCCGGGCACGTCGAGCAGCCTCGTCTCCACTTGGGCCGTGACGTCTTCCCGCACGAAGAGGTTCCCGAGGTCCGGAAACCGGCAGTCGGGATTCAGGTGCATGACCTCGGCCCGTTCGACGTGCAGCCCCGCGCGACGCGCGACGTAGACCTGTAGCGCCACGTCGGGTACGTGCTCTTCCTTCACCCGATTCGTGGCCTTGACCTCGATGATGCCAAACCCCCGTCCCGGGCCTCGTTGCTCGAGCACATCGACCAGCGCGTACGTCTCAGCGGCACGGAACGCGGCCTCGTAGATCGGATTCGCCGCGCGGGCCAGGGCTTCGCGGGTCGCGCTCACCTTCGCATCCAGCTGGTAGGGGGGGAGGTCGATGAGCTCCCCGCCGGGCACGTACCCGCGGGCTACGGTTCCCACTTCGATTCCCTGGTCTATGCGGTGCCGAACGGGCGGTCCTAGGGCGAGCTCCGGCGCGTCGGGCTCGTGCACGCGCCACCACAGCTGTTTGTGGCACTGCAGGCCTTGGACGAACTTCGACTTTGAGAGCATGCGCCTAACAGTAACGTCGGGCGCGGGGCGTCACGCCTTAACCGAGTGGGCGGCGGCCTACGGCGTGATGTTGAAGGCCGAACTCGCGGCGGACGTGAGGGGTGAGCTCGTCGCGGTGAGCGTGTACCCGGTCCCGGCGGCGTTGATGCTCAGGTTGTTAAAGGTGGCCACGCCGGCGGTGGCGGCGACCGATGTCGTCCCGGCCAGGGTGCCGCTCGCGGGATTCGTCCCGATGGCGATGGTGACGACCCCCGCGAACGTGGTGTCGACGAGGCCGCTCGAGGTCTCGGCTGAGACCTGGGGGGCGGGCGAGATCTTGATGCCGGCAGCCGCGCTGCTCGGCTCGACGCTGAACACGAGTTTCGTGCTCCCCGAGCCGCTGGTCGAGATGCCGAGGATGCCCGTGCTCGAGTCACCCTCGCACCCGGCAAGGGCCGCCAGTACGGCGAGCCCCAAGGTGGCCATTCGCATACGTCGTCCTTTCACTTGCCGCGTTTCAGCGGCGGAGGTCACATTACCGCGGTGCGCGTGCTCGTTGGCACCTCTGGCTACAACTACCCCGAGTGGAAGGGCCCCTTCTACCCACCCAAGCTGGCGGCCGCGAAGATGCTCCCGTACTACGCGGCGCGGCTCCCCACGGTTGAGATCAATTACACGTTCTACCGCATGCCGAACGCGAAGACCATCGCGGCCTGGAGCGAGGTGACGCCGCCGGACTTCACGTTCGTGCTGAAGGCGCCCAAGCGCATCACCCACGAGCTCCGGCTGCAGTATGCCGAGAAGCCCCTTGCCTACTTCTGCGACACGGCCCTGGGTTTGGGCCTGAAGCTCGGGCCGCTCCTCTTTCAGCTGCCTCCCAACTTCAAGAAGGCCCCTGAGCGACTGCGCGACCTCTTGCCGCTCGTCCCCCCCGGCCTGCGCTGCGCGTTCGAGTTTCGACACGCCTCGTGGTTCGCCGACGACATCTACGAGCTTCTCCGGGAGCGCAATGCCGCCTTGTGCATCGCGGATACGGAGGACGCCACGACGCCGATCGTGCAGACTGCGGACTTCGGCTACTTCCGCTTGCGCGACGAAGGCTACTCGAAACGGGAGCTCGGCACGTGGGCGAAAACGGTTCGGGGTCTCGAGTCGGCCTGGCGGGACGCGTTCGTCCTCTTCAAACACGAAGACGCGGGGATCGGCCCGAAGCTCGCCCAGCAGTTCACCGAGCTGCTCGCCTGACGCGAGGCTCCTCCTGTTCATCCCTCGACCGGTCGGTCGGCGGCCGTCAGCCGGCGGAAGAGAGACAGATGGCGGAGTGCCGCGGCTTTCTTGCCGGCTCGCTCATACAGGCGGGCCAGGTTGTAGTGCCCGTCGGCGAGTTTGGGGTCGGCGCTGATGGCTCGCCGATAGGCGTCGATCGCGCCCGCGGGCTCGCCTAGATCCTCGAGCGCGATCCCCAGGTTGAAGGCGGCGGTCGCGTGGTCGGGTTCCGCCGCGAGCGCCAGCCGGTAGTGCGCAGCCGCTTCGTTCACCAGACCCTCTTCATGGAGCAGCCGCCCGAGGTTCACATGGGCGTTCGCGTGGTGGGCGTCGAGCTCGAGCGCGCGGCGGTAGGCGTCCCGCGCTTCGGCGGGAGCCACGGCTTCGAGCTCGAACCCGAGCTCGTACCAGTCGCTCGGTCCGAGCTCGTTTTCGACGGCCACGGCCGCTCGCGCCGTCCGGCGTGCGAGGGGGGCCGCGCGCGTGGCGAGGTCGGCCACGGCGAAGTCGAGTTGTATCTGGCCGGAGTCGAGGGTCCAGGTGGCAGTGCCGTCGCTCACGACGATCCGGTGGCCGTCGGCCACGATCCGCAGCTCGGCGAGCGACCGGCCGCGCGGCAGTTGGGCGCGTAGGCGCCGGAGCGCGCCGCGGATGCGTGCGGTTGGGATTCGCGCCGCCACGAGGGCCTTCGCGGTGCGGAGGATCACGAGGTCTTGGAACGAGAACAGCAGCTCGCCGCGCGGACCGCGCGCGGGCGTAAGAAAACCGTCGCGGGCGAACACTCGCACTTGCGCGACGGTCAATCCGAGCAGCCGGGCGACGTCTCGGGCCGTATACCCCTTCATCGAGCGTCGCTAGCCGCGCGCGCCTCCGACCTTCCGCTTCGGGGCCGCCTCGGCCTTCGTCCCGCGGGCCTCCACCCGTTTCGCGGGCTTGCGCTCGCCCGCCGATCCCTTCGCCTTGAGGCTCGCTTTCAGGGCCTCCATGAGGTCGATGATCTGGGTCTTCGGCGCCTCGAGCGGCTCTTCGGTGATCTCGTGGCCTTCGACCTTTTGCTGGATCTGCTCGAGGACGCGCTTGCGTACGTTGTCCTCGTAGGCGGCGGGCCGGAACTCGGGCGACCCGGCCTGCTCCACGAGCTGTACCGCGAGCTGTAGCTCGGGCTTCTTGAGGTCCGCCTTCGGGATCGGGACCTCGGCCATCGAGCGCACCTCGTTGCCGTAGCGCAGCTGCTCCATCACGAGCCCGTCCTCCATGGGACGCACGGAAATGAGGTATTGCTTGCCGCGCGCGGCGTACTGACCCACGGCCACGCGACCGGTCTGCTTCAGAGCTTCGGCAAGCAATCGGTAGGCTCGCTCGCCACCCTTGTCAGGGCCCAGGAAGTAGCTCTTTTCGAGAAACAGTCGGTCCACCTGATCCTTCGGGACGAATTCTTGGATCTCGATCGCGCCGGTCGCGCGTTCGTCGAGCGCCTTGAGCTCGTCCGCGGTGAAGATGACGTACTGGCCCTTGGTGAATTCGTATCCCTTCACCATGTCGTCCTTCTCGACCTTCTCGCCGTCCTTCGAGCACACGTACTGCTGCTTGAGACGGGCGCCATCCGCCTTGTGCAGCCAGTTGAAGGTGACCGCGCTCGCCGATTCCCCGGCGGAAAACATCTTCACCGGCACGGACACCAGGCCGAAGGACAACGTCGCCGATCCAATCGAATGTGCGCTCATGAGGTCTCCATGATAAAATTCCGGGTCCATGGGCGCAAACAAGCGCGCCGCGCCGGACGCGCTAAGCGCTTACCGCGCCAAGCGTTCTCTCGACCGCACCCCCGAGCCCGGCGCCCGCGCGCGGCCGGAGGCCGGAAGCGGGGGGTTGTTCGTCGTGCACAAGCACGCCGCCACTCATCTCCACTACGATTTACGCCTCGAGCTCGATGGGGTGCTCAAGTCCTGGGCCGTGCCGAAGGGCCCCTCGCCCGACCCGAAAGACAAGCGCCTTGCCGTCCACGTCGAAGACCACCCTTTGGAATACGGGGACTTCGAGGGCGTGATCCCCGAGGGGAACTATGGGGCGGGCGGGGTAATCGTCTGGGACCGGGGGAGCTGGGTGCCGAAGGAAGACCCAGACGCGGGGCTCGTAAAAGGAAAGCTCCTGTTCGAGCTCCGGGGCTACAAGCTCCGCGGCGTGTGGACGCTCGTGAAGCTGAAGAAGAGCGTCAAGGACTGGCTCCTGATCAAGGAGCGCGACGGCTACGCCGCGACCGGGGTCGAATACCCCGAGGAGTCGGTGTTGTCGGGTCTGACCGTCGAGGCGCTCCGCGACGCGCCCGCCCGCGCGGCGGCGCTGCGTAAGGAGATCGTCCGGCTCGGAGCGCGGGCCGGGGCGGTCGACGTCACGACGGCTGAGCCTATGCTCGCCGAGATCAGAGAGCGGCCGTTCAGTCGACGAGGGTGGGTGTTCGAACCGAAGCTCGACGGGTACCGACTCCGCGTAGCCCGGGGCCCGGACGGCGCACGGCTGGTCTCCCGGAAAGGGCATGATCTCGCCGGCGCGTTCCCCGAGGTCGCCCGCGCCGTGGCCGCGCTTCCATACGCCTGCGTCCTGGACGGGGAAGTCGTCGTCCTGGACGATGCGGGGCGACCGAGCTTCCAGAAGCTGCAGGGCCGCGCGCGCCTCGCGCGGCCCGTTGAGATCCGCCGAGCGGCCGTCCAGACCCCGGCAACGCTCTACGTCTTCGATGTGCTCGGATTCGAAGGGTATGATCTCCGCCCCCTCCCACTCCTCAAGCGCAAGGGTGTGCTCCGGAAGTTCCTGCCGCCCACCGGGCCCCTCCGGTACCTCGAGCATTTCGCGACTCAGGGCGAGACGCTGTTTGACGAGGCGGCGACGCTCGGATTCGAAGGGATCGTTGCGAAGAAGGCGGATGCACCCTACCGCGCCGGCCGTTCGGACGCCTGGCTCAAGGTCCGCCGCGATCGGACGGACGACTTCGTGGTCGTGGGCTTCACCTCGCCTCGCGGATCGCGCAGCGGGTTCGGGGCCCTCGACCTCGGGGCGTTCGTGGACGGCGAGCTTCGCTACGTCGGTCGCGTGGGATCGGGCTTCACGGCGAGCCAGATCAGGAGCGTGGCGGCGGAACTCGAAGCGGCCCGTCGCGACCGTCCCGCATTTACAGGTCCGGCCCCAAAGGACGAGGCCCACACCTGGGTCGAGCCCGCGCTCGTGGTCGAGGTCCGCTACAAGGAGTGGACCGGCGAGGGCCTCCTGCGGCAGCCGGTGTTTCTGCGCTTCCGCGACGACAAGCCCCCCGCCGAATGCGTGGTGAGCCGCCCGACAGACGCCACGGATCCCGTGCCCGAGCCGCCCCCACCGGCCTCGCCACCCCGCACCGTGGCCTTCACGAACCTCGACAAGGTCTTCTGGCCGGTCGAGCGCTACACCAAGGGCGACCTGATCGAGTACTACCGGGCCATCAGTCCGTGGCTCCTGCCGTATCTCAAGGACCGCCCGGTCGTCATGACGCGCTTTCCCGACGGCATTGAAGGGAAATCCTTCTTCCAGAAGGACGCCCCGGGATTCGCCCCCGAATGGATGCGAAGGGAGCGCATGTGGAGCGAGGACACCCAGCGCGAGATCGACTATTTCGTGTGCGATAGCCTCGAGGCGCTCCTTTACATCGCCAACTTGGGGACCATCCCGTTGCACATCTGGGGCAGCCGCGTGGCCACCCTCGAGCACCCCGACTGGTGCATTCTCGACCTCGACCCGAAGGAGGCTCCCTTCCGGCACGTGGTCACGGTGGCGCGCGCCATTCGCCAGCTGTGCGACGCCATCGAGCTCGACTGTCTCGTGAAGACGAGCGGGTCCACGGGGCTCCACGTCCTCGTGCCCCTTGGCCGACAGTGCACCTATGAGCAGGCACGTACCCTCGGAGGGCTGCTCGCGCGGGTGATTGCCGCCCAATTGCCCGATATCGCCACGGTCACCCGCCAGGTCGGCAAGCGCGGCGGCCGCGTGTACCTCGACTACGTACAGAACGGCCTCGGCCGTCTGCTCGTGGCGCCGTTCAGCGCGCGCCCGCTCCCGGGCGCTCCGGTCTCGATGCCGCTCGCTTGGCGCGAGGTCACGCAGGCTCTTGAGATCGGGAAGTTCACGATCCGGTCGGCGCCGCGCCGCATGCAGCGGCTGAAGGATGACCCGCTCGCGCCTGTGCTCGAGCTCAACCCGGACCTCGTGCGTGCGCTGGAGCGGCTGAACGAGCGGCTCGAATGACGATGCTGCGCGAGGAGTCCCGGGTGGTCGTGCCTGACGTCGAGACACGCGTCTCAACCCTGCTTGTGGGACCGGCCACCCCGAGCTTCCTCTTCGTTCTCGCGCACGGCGCGGGCGCCGGGATGCGCCATCCCTTCCTCGAGTCGGTGGCCCAGGGGCTCGCCCGCCGGGGAGCCGCGACGTTTCGCTACCAGTTCCCCTATATGGAGCGCGGCGGCGGTCGCCCCGACGCGCCGGCGACGCTCGTGGCCACGGTCCGTGCGGCGACCGCGGCCGCGAAGGCGCGTTTGCCGGACGCGCCGTTGATTGCCGGCGGCAAGTCGCTCGGTGGGCGGATGACGTCCACGGCTGCAGCGGGCGCCCCGCTCGGGGTTCGTGGCCTGGCATTCCTCGGATTCCCGCTTCATGCCCCAGGTCGGCCGGGCCGCGCTCGGGCTGAGCATCTCGGTGCCGTGACCGTCCCCATGCTGTTCCTTCAGGGCACGCGCGATGAGTTCGCCGGTCTTCCATTGCTGCGGGAGGCCTTAGCGCCGCTCGGCGCGCTGGCCACCCTCCACGTTGTCGAGGGTGGTGATCATTCGTTCAAGGTGCTCAAGCGTTCGGGGCGGACGCCGGCCGAAGTGATGGACGAGCTGGTCGGCACCCTCGACCAATGGGCGCGCGCGCTCTAGGCGGGATTCCTTACCGGGAGGAAGCGGTGAACTACTGGATTCTGAAGACCGAGCCGTCGGCGTACAGCTTCGACCAGCTCGAACGCGAGAAGACGGCCGTGTGGGACGGGGTCAAGAACAACCTCGCGCTCAAGAACCTCCGGCGCATGGAGCCCGGCGATCAGGTATTGATCTATCACACCGGCGACGAGCGCGCTCTCGTCGGGCGGGCTTCCGTTGTTTCGGCCGCCTATGCCGACCCCCGGAAGAAGGACCCGAAGCTCGTCGTCGTGGACCTCGCGGTGGGCAAGCGCCTGCCCAAGCCCGTGCCGCTCGCGGCCATCAAGGCTGATCCCAAACTCGGGGATCTCGCGCTCGTACGCATGGGTCGTCTGTCCGTCGTGCCCGCGTCGGCCGTGCAATGGGAGCGACTGCTCGCGATGGCCGGGCGGTAAGGCGCGCCGCGTGGGGTTTTCGAGCCGGGCATGAGCTTCCAATCGATCAATCCCGCGACGGGCGAGCTGCTCGAGACCTTCGCCGCCACGTCTCCTGCGGAGCTCGAGCGGGCGCTCGAGCGGGCGAGCGCCGGATGGCGCGACTGGCGACGGCGCCCGGTTCGTGAGCGTGTGCGCCCGCTCGAAGAGGCCGCGCGCCTCCTGCGCGCGCGGGCCGGCGAGTACGCCCGTATCATGGCACTTGAAATGGGAAAGCCGCTCGCCCAGGGCGTGGCCGAGGCCACGAAGTGCGCGTGGGGGTGCGAGTACTTCGCCAGCGAGGCGCCCGCCATGCTCGCGTCCCAACCGCGGGCGACCGAAGCGGGTGCGAGCTACGTGCGATTCGACCCGCTCGGCCCCATCCTCGCGATCATGCCGTGGAATTTCCCCTTCTGGCAGGTGTTTCGGTTCGCGGCCCCGGCGCTCGCCGCGGGCAACGTGTGCATCCTCAAGCACGCCCCGAGCGTCCCGCGCTGCGCGACGGCGCTGACCGAGCTGTTCGGGGCCGCGGGATTCCCCGAAGGCGTGTTCCAGTCTGTCTTCGTCGAGCCGGCCGACGCGGGCCGTTTGATTGCCGACTCCCGCATTCGAGGGGTGACCCTCACGGGCAGTCCGCGCGCCGGCGCGAGCGTGGCTGAGCAGGCGGGTCGGAGCGTCAAGAAGACCGTGCTCGAGTTGGGCGGCAGCGATGCGTTCATTGTGCTGCCGGACGCAGACCTTCGCGCCGCCGCAAGCGCTGCGGCGGACGCGCGCCTGCAGAACAGCGGGCAAAGCTGCATCGCGGCAAAGCGCTTCATCGTCGTGGACGCGGTTTTCGAAGCGTTCCTCGAGCCTTTCGCGGCGGCGCTCAAGGCCGCGAGAGTGGGGGATCCGCTGATCGAGGGAACGGATGTCGGCCCGCTCGCGAGGGGGGATCTCCGCCAGACGCTGCATCGCCAGGTCGTGGAATCCGAGCGACGGGGGGCGGAATTGCGATTCGGTGGTCGGGTCCCTGAGGGCCCCGGCGCCTTCTATCCCCCGACGCTCCTCACCGCGGTCCGTCCGGGGATGGCCGCCTTCGACGAGGAAACGTTCGGGCCCGTGGCCGCCGTGATCCGTGCCCGCGACTCAGACGACGCGCTGCGCCTCGCCAACGCGTCCGGTTACGGACTCGGCGCCGCGATCTGGAGCGCCGACCGATCCGCAGCCGAGGCCATGGCGGGCGAGCTCGAGGTCGGAGTTGCGGTCGTCAACGGGATCGTGAAGTCGGACCCCCGCCTCCCGTTCGGCGGCGTGAAGAGGTCGGGGTACGGGCGCGAACTCTCGGAGATCGGGCTCCGCGAATTCGTGAACGTGAAAACCGTCTTGGTGACCTAGCGCGCCCCGAGCGCCTTCCCCGCCCGCTTGACGTCGCGCGGAGCGACCCACAGCACCCCGCCGTAGCGGCCCATTCCGGCGCACACAGCCGTGAGCGCCGTGACCCCGATCTTTGCCGCTGCGAGCCGGCCCATGACGCTCGCGACGGCGCCGATCTCGTCATCTCCCTCGATCAGGAAGGCGGCCTTCGGCCGGCTGAGCTTCACCTTGGCACTCTTCGCGGCTGCGGCGAGTGTCGCGTGGTCCGTCGCGACGAAGTCGATCTGCGCTTTGCGGGCGCTCGGGAAACCGTGCACGAGGAGGAGATTCACGCCCGCTGCCCGCAGTGTCTCGAGAAGCCGAGCGCCCTCGCCCGGCTTGTTGGATGTCATGGCGTAGCAGTAAGACACTTGCCGAATGGTTTCCATGGGGGCCTCGCCCGTTGGAGACGCCGCTCTCGGGCTCGGGGGGCAGGGGCTCGGCGGCACGGACGGCCGCCGAACCGCCTGCGAACCGAGGATGGGTTACTTGTCGAATTCCAGGCAGTCGTGCAGCTGGCGCAGCGCGACCTCGATCGCCTTGAGCGCCTCACGGCGGTGCCCGCCGAAATCATGGGCCGCGTGCTGCAGGTGGTCGCGCGCGCGCTCCAGCGCGCCAATCGCCTCCCGGATCTCGGGATGGGGCTCTGCCACTGTCGTGACCACGGGATGGGGCGTCGGCGCGGGCGGCGTGCTGGCAAGCGCGGGACGGGCGACCAGCGTGAGCACGGCGGCGGCGACCGCGATCGACCAGGGGGCCAGATTCGTTCGCATACCGGTTCCTCCGATGTTGGGTAGGCCCCCTCCGAGACGGTTCGGGGGCGCCAAATCCTTAGCGCGGCCTCTGAGCGGGCGCAAGATGGCGTTTTGCGTTTTCCCGCTGGCCGCGCCAGTTTGTCTGCCGAATCGCCGCGCAGGGCCGCTCCCCGTCTTGGAGACAGCTCCGCTATGTCGGGGTCTCGCACGCTGATCGCCCTGGCCGTCACCTTGGTTTGCGCCCTGGCCGTGTTCACGCTGCCGCACGCGGCACTGAACGCGGTGGCCGCGCGTCTGCCGCAGGACACCGCGGGGCCGCCTCCGGCGCCGCCCCAGGCGGCCCCGACCGTCGAGACCCGGTCGCTCGCCGAGCGGCTCACCGGCCTCCTCGGGATCGCGTCGATCCTGGGCCTCGGGATCCTGCTCTCGAACAACCGCCGCGCGATCCGTCCGCGCGTCGTCGCCTGGGGACTCGGGCTCCAGTTGGCGTTCGCGATCTTCGTGCTTCGCGTGCCCGTCGGCCAGCGGCTCTTTGCCGTGATCGGGGACCTCGTCGCCCGGCTGCTCAGCTTCTCCTACGCGGGGTCGAGCTTCGTCTTCGGCGAGCTCGGCCGCCAGCATTCGAGTTTCGGTCTGGTGTTCGCCTTCCAAGTGTTACCGGCGATCATTTTCGTGTCCGCCCTGTTCGCGATTCTCTACTACATCGGCGTCATGCCGATCGTCGTCCGGGCGTTCGCGAGCGTGATGCATCGCGTCTTCGGCGCGAGCGGCGCCGAGAGCGTCGACGTGGCCGCCTCGATCTTCATGGGGCAGACCGAGGCGCCGCTCACCGTTCGGCCGTTTCTACCCACGATGACCCAGTCGGAGTTGATGACCGTCATGACCGCCGGCATGGCGCACGTCTCCGGGTCCATCATGGCGGCCTACATCGCCTTCGGCATCGAGGCCCGCCACCTGCTCACGGCCGTCGTCATGACGGCGCCGGGCACGATCATGATGGCGAAGCTGCTCGAGCCGGAAACCGGGCGCCCGGAGACCTTGGGCGGTGTGCGGATCGCCATCCCGAAGACGGACGTGAACGTCCTCGACGCCGCGGCCCGAGGGACGACCGAAGGGTTGTTCCTCATGCTCAACGTGATCGCGATGCTCGTGTCCTTCATCGCGCTGATCGCCCTCGTGAACGGGGGGTTCGCGTGGGTCCACCGTGCCGTCGCATGGTTTCCTGCGGACCTGCAGACGGTGCTCGGATGGGTCTTTCGGCCGGTGGCGCTCGCGATGGGCGTGCCGTGGCGCGACAGCGCGGTGATCGGGAGCCTCCTCGGAACCCGGATGGTGCTGAACGAGTTCATCGCGTACGCGCAGCTCGGCCCCCTGCGGTCCTCGATCAGCCCGGTGTCCTTCACGATCGCGACGTTCGCGTTGTGTGGGTTTGCGAACTTGGGTTCCGTCGGAATCCAGATCGGCGGGATCGGCGCGCTTGCGCCCGAGCGCAAGCACGATTTGGCAAGGCTTGGACTCCGAGCGATGATCGCTGGAACGCTCGCGAACTTCCTCTCCGCCACGATCGCCGGGATGCTGCTGTAGCCTGCGGATGTTCGCCACGCCGGAAGGAGCATACGGAATGCGCAATCTTGGACTCGTGGTCAGTCTGACCCTGAGCGCGGGCCTCGCGGCGCAACAGCCGCCGGTCGGAGACTCGCTGAACAATCTGACGTTCCGCTGGCTCGGGCCGCCGGTCGCGGGCGGCCGCATCGCGGCGGTGGTCGGCATACCCGGCCAGCCCGGGACCTACTATGTGGGCGCGGCGGCGGGGGGCGTGTGGAAGACCGTGGACGGTGGTAACAACTGGACCGCGATCTTCCGCGACCAGCCGACCGCATCGATCGGCGCCCTCGCCCTCGCCCCCACCAACCCGAACCTCGTCTGGGTCGGGACGGGCGAGGGCGCGATCCGCAACGACATCATCAACGGGCACGGTGTCTACATGTCCCCCGACGCCGGCAAGAGCTGGCGGTTAGCCGGTTTGCCCGAGGTCGGCCAGATCTCCCGCATCGTCATCGACCCGGAGAATTCCGATATCGTCTTCGTCGCCGCCGTCGGGCACGCCTGGACACCGGGCCCCGACCGGGGCGTCTACCGGACCGCGGACGGCGGGAAGACCTGGCAGAAAGTCCTGTTTGTGAACGACACGACGGGCTGCGCCGATCTCGTCATGGAGCCCGGAAACCCGGCCGTTTTGTTCGCGGCGATGTGGCAGGTCGAGCGGCATCCCTGGCAGCTCGTCTCGGGCGGGCCGGGGAGCGGGATTTACCGCTCGACGGACGGCGGTCTGACCTGGACCAAACTCACCGAGGGCCTACCCGACGGGCCCTTCGGACGCATCGCGCTCGGCATCGGGGCGAGCAACCCGACGCACGTGTACGCGCTGATCGAGGCGAAGCGCGGTCTCTTGTGGGACTCGCACGACCTCGGGGACCACTGGACCTCGGTCAGCGACTGGCACGGCCTCGACGTGCGGCCGTTCTACTTCTCCGTCATCACGGTGGCGCCGAACGACGACCGCCACGTGTTCTTCTCGTCCTTCGAGCTCCGCGAATCGCTCGACGGGGGCAAGACGTCACGCCTCGCCGATCGCGGTGTGCACGTGGATCACCACGCCCTGTGGATCGATCCCAAGGATCCCGATCGGATGATCCAGGGAAACGACGGCGGGGTGTACGTGGCGGCGGACGGTGGGAAGTCATGGACCTACTTGAACAACCTTCCGATCGAGCAGTTCTACATGGTGGCCGCCGACGCCAACGATCCCTACACGTTGTGCGGCGGGCTCCAGGACAACAACGCGTGGTGCGGGCCGTCAAGCAACGGTGGTCCTGAACAGGAACACGGCGGCGGGTGGAGCGCCGTCACCGGCGGTGACGGCGAGTATGCCGTGCCGGCGCCGAGCGATTCGTCGATCCTGTATGTGGATTCCCAAAACGGCTACATCGTTCGGTTCGACCGGCGCCGCAGCGTCCGGCGCTTCGTCCGTCCGTACATGAGCGGCGTTGAGGACGCGCCGGCGTCGGAACTCACGTATCGATTCAACTGGACGTCGCCCATCGCCGTATCCGCGACAAACGCGGACGAAGTGCTTCTCGGGGCGAACGTGCTGTTCAAGTCCACCGACGGCGGTCAGCACTGGAAGGCGATCAGCCCCGATCTCACCCGCAACGACAAGGCAAAGCAGGTGACGAGCGGCGGCCCGATCGAATACGACATCTCGGGCGCGGAGACCTACAACACCATTCTCACGGTGAACGTCGCCCCGACCGATACCAACGTCCTCTGGGTCGGCACGGACGACGGCAATGTCCAAGTCACCCGAAACGGCGGCCGCACCTGGACCAACGTCGCGGCCCGGGTGGTCGGGCTGCCCCGCGGGGACGGCGGCCGGGTGAACATGATCGGCGTCTCCCCGTTCGATGCGGGCACGGCCTATCTCGCGTTCGACTACCACGAGTTCGACGACAACCGCCCCTACGTCTACAAGACCACAGACTACGGCGAGACCTGGACGGACATCGGCCGCGGCCTGCCCGCGAGCGACCCGGTCCGCGTCGTGCGCGAAGACCCGAACGCCCGGGGGTTCCTCGTCCTCGGCACGGACGCCGGCCTCTACTACTCGCCCGACGCTGGGGTGCGCTGGATGGCGCTGCGCGACAGCCTCCCTACGGCCCCGGTCTGGGATGTCCTCTTCGTCGCGCGCTCGCACGATCTCGTCGTCGCGACGCACGGCCTCGGGCTATTTCTCTTCGACAACCTCACGCCGCTCGAGGAGAAGGCGGCCGTGAGCTCCGCGGATCTGCACGTCTTCAGCCTGCGCCCCGCGTACCGCCGGGCGGGTGTGCGCGGGCTCGCCCCTCCTGCGTCCCGGTTTTCGGCGCCGAACGCCCCCGACGGGGCGATTGTCGACTATTACCTGCGCGCCGAGCTTAAGGCGAGCGACGAGGAGAAGCGCGCCCACAAGACTCCCGTCGCGATCACGGTCATGGACAGCGTGAACGACACCGTCGTCACGCTCTACGGGCCTTCCAAGCAAGGCTTCAACCGTTTCGTCTGGGATCTCCGCTACGCCGCGCCCGAGCGGCTGACGTTTGAGAAACCCACGGAGGAAGAGGAGGACAACGAGCCGCCGCGCGGCCCGCCCGTGACCCCGGGGCGGTATCGCGTGACAGTGGGCGCCTCAGGACACACCGAAGCGCAGTGGGTGTTGGTCGCGCCGGACCCGCATCTCGCGGTGTCCGCGGCCGACTTTGTTGCGGAAACACGAACGCGGCTCGAGGTGCGGAACGCCGTGTCGGCCGAGCACGCCCTGCTGAACCGGCTCGCGAACCTGGGCGACCAGCTCGATCATCTGCGAGAGGCGGTGCGCACGGCAGGGTTGGACAGCGCCGCGCTCAAACCCGTGCTCACCCAGGCCGACAGCTTGGGGAAGACGCTCAAGGGGTTGAAGGACAGCATCTACGACCCGGCGGAGCAGCGGGACGCGATCGAAGACGACGTGCACTATCTCGGGCGGCTGCACGAGCGGCTCGAACGGCTCGGCTTCCAGTCGAGCTACGGCTACGCGGAGCCGCCGTCGGACGCGCTCCTCGAGGACCTGAAGCGCGTCCGAGGTGAGCTTGACGCCGAGCTGGCACGGTTCAACACGCTCATCGCGACGGACATCGCCGCCTTCAACGACCTCGCGGCATCCCACCACTTGCCCACGCTCGTAGCGGGGGACGCCTTAAGCGTGCGCGCGGTGCGCTAGCGCCCACGCGTCAGGGGACGCGCAGCGGCTGATCCGGCGTGCCGGCCACGAGCGGGGCCGGGGCCGAGACTCCCGCTCTCGACCACGTCGCGGGGATCCAGATCCGTGAGGCCGACCTCAAGGGCCGCGAGTATGCCCGTCGGGACCCGTGCGGAGCTACCTTTCCCGCTCCTTCTCGGACCCACGGCGACCTCATGACCCGGCGTCACGCTCTCCTCGTCCTCCTGTCCTTCGCCGGGGTTGGGGTGGCCGCAGCGCCCCTCGCCGCGCAGGTCCCCGAGCTCAGCGTGCATAACATCTTCGGGACGCGCGAGTTCGCGAACGACCTCTTGGACGCTCAGTGGCGCCGGGACGGCTCGACCTACACGCTCCTCGACACCGATTCCTCGGACCAGACGAACCTGTATCAGGTGGACGCCGCGACCGGGGCCCGAACGCTTCTGGTGCGCGGCGCGGACCTCGTCGCCCCGGACGGCCGCGATCCGATCGACGTACAGGGGTATCAGTTCTCGGCCGACGGCACGAAGCTCCTCATCTACACGAACTCCGCGCGTGTCTGGCGTCTGAACACCAAAGGCACCTACTACGTCTGGGACCTCACCCGCCGACGACTCACGCCGATGAGCCGGAACCCCGGGTACCAAATGTTCGCCAAGCTTTCCCCCGATGGGCGCCGCGTGGCCTTCGTGCGCGACCACAACATCTTCGTCGCCGATCTCGAAAGCGGGACGGAGACCGCGGTGACGACGGACGGCAGCGACGACGTCATCAACGGCACGTCCGACTGGGTGTACGAGGAAGAGCTCGATCTGCGGGACGCGTTCCGCTGGAGCCCTGACGGCCTCCGGATCGCGTTCTGGCGGTTCGATCAAAGCGCGATCCAGCCCTTCTTCCTCCTCAATGCCGATCCCCTCTACGCGTCGCTCTTCCCCGTCCGCTATCCCAAGGCCGGGACCCCGAACGCTCAGGTGCGCATCGGCGTAGCCGAGCTCGCCAGCGGCCGCGTGACGTGGATCGACCTCGGGCCCGATCGCGACATCTACGTCGCGGCCATGGATTTCGCCGATTCGCCGACCGAGCTCTGGCTCACGCGCCTGAACCGCCGCCAGAACGAGCTCGACCTGCTCATGGCGGACGCCCGGACCGGGGCCTCGCACGTCATCGTGAGCGACACCGACTCGGCGTGGGTCGATGCCCACGAGCCCGTGTGGATGGACGGTGGCCGGCGGTTCCTGCTCGAGAGCGAGCGCGACGGTTACGCCCACCTCTACCTGTACGCCCGCGACGGCACGCTCATCCGGCGCGTCACGACCGGCAATTGGGACGTGGAAGCGGTCGCCGCGGTGGACGACGCCGCGCACGTGGTGTATCTGACGGGCTCGTCGGACGGACCGCTCACGCGGCCCCTGTTGCGCGTACCCCTCGACGGCACGGCGGCGACACCCGTGTCGCGCGAGCGGGGGTGGCACACGGTCGAGTTCGACGCCGCGCGACACTACTACGTCGACGTGTACTCGCACGCGGGCGCGCCACCGGTCGAGGAGCTGCGGCGTGCCGATGGGACGCTCGTGCGGACGCTGGCGGACAATGCCACGCTCGCGGGCAAGGTGCAGGCCTTGGGCCTTCGCCCGCCTGAGTTCTTTCAGGTGAAGGCGGATGACGGAGAGGCGCTGAACGGGCTCCTCGTCAAGCCGCGGGACTTCGACCCGGCGAAGCGATACCCGCTGCTCCTGTACGTCTACGGCGGTCCCGGGTCGCAGAGCGCGGTCGACGAGTGGGGGGGCCTCGAGTACCTGTGGTACCAGATGCTCGCCCAGCAAGGCTACCTCGTGGCCACGGTGGACAACCGCGGTACGGGGGGCCGCGGCGCGGCGTTCCGCAAGACCGTTTACCTGCGCCTCGGGCACGACGAATCGCTCGACCAGATCGCGGCGGCGCGCCAGCTCGGGGCCCTCCCGTACGTCGACCCGGCCCGCATCGGCCTCTGGGGGTGGAGCTATGGCGGCTATCTGGCCGCGCGCACGCTGTTCCTGAGCGGCGGTGTGTTCGAGGCCGCGATGGCCGTGGCTCCGGTGACGGACTGGCGGTTGTACGACACGATCTACACGGAGCGCTACATGCGCTTGCCGGCCGAGAACCGCGACGGCTACGACGAGTCGGCGGTTCTGCCGTACGCCGATAGTCTCCGCGGGCGGTTCCTGCTCGTCCATGGGACCGGGGACGACAACGTGCACTTCCAGAACTCGCTCCGCCTGATCGAACGGCTCGAGCTCGCCAACAAACAGTTCGACATGCGCATCTACCCGAACAAGACGCACTCGATCTCGGGCGGCACCACGCGCGAGAACCTGTTCGGGCTCCTCACCGAGTGGTTGAAGGCTAACCTCTAGGCGGATCGTGCCGGCCGAGGGGGTCGCCGTCTCCGTGCCCATGGCGCGGCGGGCGCTTGTCCTGCTCACCGCGGTGAACCTGCTCAACTATCTGGACCGGTACGTGCTCGCCGCCCTCGGCGAGAGCCTCGCCCACTCGCCGCTCGCGATCACCGACACGGAGTTCGGGCTCCTCGCGAGCGGGTTCATCGTGGTCTACATGCTGGCGGCGCCGTGGTTCGGGACCCTGGGCGACACCCGCTCGCGGATCGGACTCGTGGCGCTCGGCGTCTTTCTCTGGAGCGCGGCCACGGGGCTCGGCAGTTTGGCGTGGGGATTTGCGAGTCTCTTCGCCGCCCGCGCGTTGGTCGGAGTGGGCGAGGCCGCCTACGGAACGATCGCCCCGAGCTTGCTCGCCGACTATTTCCGACCGGCCGTTCGCGGGCGCGTGTTCGCCACGTTTTACGCGGCCATCCCGATCGGGTCCGCGCTGGGCTACGTGGTCGGTGGACTGGCCGACGTGCACTGGGGATGGCGGGGCGCGTTTCTCGTGGCGGGGGCCCCGGGGCTGGTGCTTGGGTTTGCGGTGCGCCGTCTCGCCGAGCCGCCCCGCGGCACGGGGAACAGCCGTCCCGTCGGCCCCTTGCGCGCGTGGAGCGCTTTGGCGCGGCGCCGGCCCTACGTCCTCACGGTCCTCGGGTATGCAGCGTACACCTTCGCGCTCGGCGGTATGGCCGCGTTCCTGCCCAAGTTCCTGATCAGGGTGCGGGGGCTGCCCGAGGCCCACGCCACACTGTGGTCCGGGCTGTGCCTTGCCGCGACCGGGTTTGCGGGCACGGCCGCGGGCGGCGCGGTCGGCGACTGGTTGCTACGCTGGACGCGCCAGGCGCACCTCTGGGTCTCTGGCGTGGCCACGCTGATGGCCGCACCGGTGGGATGGATCGCTCTCACCTCACCGCATCCCGCCACCTACTGGACCGCGATCGTGGCGGCGGAGTTTCTGCTCTTCACGTCGACCGGCCCTGTGAATTCGGCCATCATCACCTTCTCTCCACCCGAGATCCGGGCGACGGCGATGGCCGTGAGCATCTTCGTCATTCATGTCCTGGGCGACGTACCGAGCCCCACGATTATCGGGGCGCTGTCCGACGCGAGTTCGCTGGCCCAAGCCGTACGCATCATCCCGCTCGCCGTGGCGGTCGCGGGGCTTATTTGGACGTGGGCGGCGTGGCGTCTGAGCCCACCGGCTCCTCGTGGCTGAGACAGTGGATGGTGCCGAGGCCCCACACGAGATCGACCGCGTGAATCCCGATCACCGGCCGGTCGAAGAGGTCAGCGAGTACGCCGAGCGCGACGCGGTCCCGAGCGTCGTTGAAGGTGGGGACCAGGACGGCTGAGTTGCCGATGTAGAAGTTGGCGTAGCTCGCGGGCAACCGTTGTCCGTCGAAATAGAGGGGCGCGGGCATCGGCAGACGGACCACTTCGAGCGCCGCCCCGTCCTCGAGACGCGCGCCCTCGAGCCGTTCGCGGTTCTCCTCGAGCACGCGATGGTTCGGGTCGCTCGGATTCGGCTCCTCGCACAACACCACCGTGCGGGGGCCTACGAAGCGACAGAGGTCGTCCACGTGTCCATGGGTGTCGTCGCCCGCGATGCCTCGCCCGAGCCACACGACGGTTCGCACTCCCAGCACGGCGCCCAGCGCCGCTTCCAGCTCCTCGCGCCCGACGCCGGGGTTCCGGACCTGCACCTCGCGGTCGAGCAGGCATTCTTCGGTCGTGAGAAGGGTGCCGCGACCGTTCACATCGATGCTGCCGCCCTCGAGCACGAGGTTGCGGCCACCCGCCTGTGCCGGGACGAGCTTTAGCCCGAGCCGGCGCGCTGCCCGCTCCGGGACCCGGTCGTCTCGTCGCCAGTCGGGATACTTGGCCCACGCGTTGAACCGGAACCGCGCGATGGCGCGGGCGGCATCCCGATCGCGCCGGACAATGCACGGCCCGAAATCACGGATCCACGAGCGGTCTGTGGGGACAGACAGATACTCCACCCGATCGGCGGCCACCCCGGCGCGTGCGAGAACCTGCGCGGCCCGACGCCTCCGGTCCGGGGCGTCGACGAGGATACGCACGATCTCGCCTGGGGTGAGCGCCCGTACGATCTCCCCGTAGACCCAGGGGATGAGGCCGAGCTTCCCCGGCCAGTCGCTCGCCTTGTGGGGCCAGGCAAGCCACGTGGCGGCGTGTGGCTCCCACTCGGCGGGTAGACGATACCCCTGCGCCGCAAGACTGGGGGATGTCATGACGGCGACTGTCGCGGGCTAGCTAGTGTCGCGCGTCGAGGAACCGGCTGCTCAAGCCCTGGTAGGCGTCGGGCCGTCGATCGCGGAGGAACGGCCAGCCGCGCCGCACCTCCTCAATCCGTTCCGGGCGTACCTCGCCGAGCACGATCGTTTCCTCCGCGGTGGACGCCTCGGCGACGACGGCGCCGAAGGGGTCGGCGAGGAAGGAACCTCCCCAGAACTCGATCCCGTCCTCGCCCGCTGGCCGTTCGAGCCCGACGCGATTGACGGCCGCGACGTACACCCCGTTCGCGATTGCGTGGCTGCGTTGAATCGTGCGCCAAGCGTCGAACTGACCCGCCCCGAGCGCGGCTTTCTCCTTGGGGTGCCAGCCGATCGCCGTGGGGTAGAGCAACAGTTCGGCGCCCTGCAGGGCGGTCAGGCGCGCACCCTCCGGGTACCATTGGTCCCAGCATACGAGGACCCCGACCGGGCCGACCGTCGTCTCGAACACGCGGAACCCCAAATCCCCCGGGGCGAAGTAGAACTTCTCGTAGTAGGCCGGGTCGTCGGGGATGTGCATCTTGCGGTAGACGCCGGCCACTCGCCCGTCGGCGTCGATGACGACCGCCGTATTGTGGTAGAGGCCGGGCGCGCGGCGCTCGAAGACGGGGACCACGACGACGACGCCCGCACCTCGCGCGACGGAGGCGAGCGCGTCGGTGCTCGGGCCCGGGACGGGCTCGGCGAGGTCGAAGAGCGCTGGATCCTCGCGCTGCGCGAAGTACTCCGAGCGGAACAGCTCGGGGAGGCACACGAGGTTCGCGCCCCGGCGCGCGGCCTCCTCGGCGTGCTCGATCGCCGTCCGGAGGTTGCGGGCGGGGTCGGGGGACATGCGCATCTGCACGAGACCGACCGTGTAAGGCCGGCGCCCTTCGCTCATGGGCGAGAACTCTAGCATGTTCGGGCATCGCGCGAAATCCGACACGCTTGACCCGGCGGGCTTGAGCGGGCAGCGTTTGTCGAATGCCGTCGCGGCTTGAGTCCACCCCACACGCTCGTCGCGCGGTCACGGTGGTCGTGGCGTCGCTCGCGCTCGTCGCGGCGGAGGATCCGATGGGACTCTCACTCGCAAGCAGCGCGTTCCGGGCCGGAGCATCCATTCCGCGCCTACACACCTGCGATGGACCCGATCGCTCACCGCCGCTTGCGTGGACGGGGGCCCCTGCGCGCACCGCCACGTTCGCGTTGATCGTGGACGACCCGGACGCGCCCGGGGGTACGTGGGTGCATTGGGTTCTCTACGACCTTCCCGCCGGAACGAGCGCGCTCGAGGGCAACGTGCCGAAAGTCGAGCGGCCGCCCGAGCTCGGGGGCGCGGCGCAAGGCCGCAATGACTTCCGAGCGCTCGGCTACGGAGGCCCCTGTCCGCCTCCGGGCCCAGCCCACCGCTATTTCTTCAAGCTGTATGCGCTCGGCGCGGCGCTCGGTCTGAAACCGGGTGCGACCAAGCAGGAACTCGAACGCGCCATGGCCGGACGCGTGCTGGACAGCGCGGAACTCGTCGGGACCTACGCGCGGGGCCGCTGACCTCGCTCATGGGCTGCCGGGTGCCACGGTCGCGTCGAAGACGCCCGTGAGGATCTTCCCCGCTCGCTTCACCTCCACCCACAAGCGGTAGCGTCCCGGCTGCGGGAACGCATACGGGAACACAAGCTCCGGGCCGAAGGCGGGCATGGGGTGCCCCGGTGGCTCGGCCGCGAGGCGGCGGGCCAAGGTACCCGTGACCGTGTCCCCGCGTTCGCGGTGCAGAAATGTCTCGAGAGCGCCGACCGAAATCGTGCCGGCTGGGTGCAGGTGCACGAACACCGCCCCGTCCGTGCGGGTCAGCATGAGGTGGCCTGCCATTCCCATGTACGGTTCGAGCGTAGCCGGGCGCTGGTCCGGCCCGAGCAGCATGAAGCGCAGCGCGGCGTCCTCGTTCACGACCAGCGGTCGCGCCCGTTCCCAGATGAGCGTGGAGCCGTCGGGGAGGAGCGCGCGGGTCGCCGTGTCGGGGGTCGACGTCGAGAGCCACGCGTCGTCCGAGTCGGTCGGCTGCCACGACGTCTGAGGGCCCTCGAGATCGAACGTACCCGTGAGTGTTTCTGAGAACCCGGTTTCGTGGACGACGTCCCCATACAGGCGGTAATGCCCCGGCCCAAGGGGCGGGAGGCGCGTCTCGAACGTCGTCGAGTCGACCGGAAGCGGGTGCAAATGGGCGAACGCGGCGAGGCTCGAATCGCGGACGAGGAATAGATGGACCAGGTGGTCGTGATCGGGTACGAGTGGCGACCAGGCGCGCGCGTCGGTCGCGGAATCGACGAACGCGACCCGTAGGACGCGGGTACCGCGCACCGCGGTGACCGTGGTGCGGACCGCGCGGGGACGATACAGACCGCTCAGGTACGCCCGGTCGACGGCGCGCCACCACGCGCGGCCACCGGCGAGGGCGAGCCAGAACACGAGGACGCTCACCGCCATCGCGGCCCGTCCCTTCTGGCGCCCGCGGCGGTCGGGGCTTTGGCCCGGGGCGAGCGCGCTTTCGCGAGCCGCGGCGCCGACGAGTGTCACGGCCCCCGCAATGAGGAGCACGCCGAGAGCCGCGAGGAGGAGCCCAAGCGGCATCGGGAGGCTGCGCCGGCGAGTCGCGACGGCTTGGACGGGGACGAGCACGACACCCGAGCCGCGGTCGCCCTCGAGCGTCACCTCTACCCCGTAAGCGCCGCTCCGCATGAGCCACAGCGTCCCCCGGAACAGCGTGGAGTCACCGGGGACGGGGCGCGCTCGCTCTGGCGGCGGGGGCGCCGCGGTCCGCGGGTCCCAGAAAACCGGCAGGACGAGAACCCGCGTGATCCGGATGGGCGCGAGCAAACGGACGATGATCTCGGCCTGCCCGGGCACCACGCCCGGACTGCGGACGATGACGCGGACGGGATAGGGGCCGGCGGCCCCTTCGAAATACGTGTCTGGGCTGCCGACGTGTGCTGCGGTTACGACGGTGATCGCGGCGAGTACGGCGAGCTTGGCCCGACTCACCGCCGGACGCGCGCCATCCAGCTCCCCCACCAGAGCCCCACGCGGGCGGAGACGACCGCGATGGCGGCGGCCAGCGCGGCGCTGGCCAACGTGAACGGTTGCGTGACCCGGCCCCAGAACTCGTAGCGCCAGGGCCCGAGGCGACTCGAGTAATCCCAGTGGTCAACGCCCAGCAAGTACGACGAGCGTGCCCACGGGGAGAGCAGCAACTCCGCGGCGTACCATTGTACGGCGAGGAAGGTCACGAAAAACGCGACACCGCACGCAAGCGCGAGTCGCCACTCGCGGCCGGACCCGAAGTGCCGCAGCAGAACGTCGATCGCCACGGCGGGCACGACGAGCAACAGCGGAAACGGGGCGGGCACCATGTGCGTCAGGGGATTGAACACCGGGGCGAGCCCGGGCGTGGCCGGGAAGGGCTGCAGCGCCCAGATCATCACGAGCGAGATCAGCATGTAGGCCGCCGCCGCCGCGGTGGCCGACCATCGCAGGCCGCCGCACCGGCCGGCGGCGACAAGGACCATCGGAAAGCACCCCGCCGCGAACTCGTAGTAGAGCGCGTTGTGCGCGTCATTCGCGAACCCGACCTGCTCGATCCCGAGAATGGCGCCGTTCTCGATCACGATGCCCGCGACGAGGGCGATCGCGAGGCCGCAGACGAGCCGCGCGCGCGAGTCCTTTGCGCGGTGCAGCTCGGCAAGGACGAGGAGGAGCGTCCCGAGCTGGATCGCCCAGAGTCCTGCGGCGAGCAGCGTGTGCGGGGGGGACAGCACCTTGACGTCGAGCCCGTAGGCGTTGTGCCACCAGTTGTCGAGCGGCGCCGAGGTCAGCATGGCGAGCGCGCCCCAGATGCAGAACCAGGCGCCGAGCGGCGCGCGGAACCCCCAGAAGCTGACGCTCGCGTCGCGAGCGGCCGGCGTCTCCGCGAACGTCGTGCGCAAGGCGAGCCCGCCGCAGGCGCACCCCGCGAGGACGCCCCCGGTGTAGATGGCCAGGTGTGCCGGGGTCCAGAACGTGTCCCGGCCGATGGACCGGTGCCAAGAGATGTCCCAGATCACCCCGACCACCGTGCTCGTGGCTGCGAGAAGCGCGGCCCATGTGTACCAAGGCAGCAGGCGGGACGGGGTCGCGGCGGTGGTCAGGTTTGCTCCCTTCGATCGAACGGGCGTCCGGCGAGCCGAACGTTCGCTCCCATGCGCGGGTCGACAACCTTGTTCACGATCGGCACATTTTCCCCGCAAGTCCACCGGGTTCGGGCGCCCGTCGACCGACGCTAGGCCGGGGGCTGGGACGCTGTCAAGCCGTTTGCACCCCGCGACAGGGAGCGGGCCGGATAGATTGTGGACCGTGCCACGCGAGGTAGGTGAGTTCGTCTACCGGGATCGAAAGCTCGGCGACACCGAGGCGATAACCGTCGCCACGGCCCCCGACGTATTTCACCCCACATCCACGACAGTGTTGCTCCTGCGAGCGGCGCGACGGCTGCTCGCGAACAGGCCACGCTCGGCGCTCGATCTCGGGTGCGGGTGCGGCATCGTCGCCGTCGCACTGGCGAAGTGTGGCCCGCCCGAGCTGCAGGTCTCAGCGTCCGATCTGAGCGCCGCCGCCGTCCGGCTCGCTCGCCACAACATCAGGCAATTGGGACTCACGGTCGATTGTCGGCGGGGGAGCTTGTTCGAGCCGTGGGAGGGCCGACGGTTCGATCTGATCGTGGACGACGTGGCGGGCGTCGCAGAGCCGCTCGCGCGGGTGTCGGGCTGGTATCCTCCCGGCGTCCCGAGCGACGCAGGCCGCGACGGCACGCGGTGGATTCTTGAGGTCATCACCCGGGCTCCGGACTTCCTCTCGCCGGGCGGGCGGCTCTTGTTTCCCTTATTGACCCTCTCGCGGGAGGCGCCGGTGCTCGCCGTTGCCAAGGAGCGGTTTGCCCGCGTGGAGCTGGTTGAGGAGCAGTGGTATCCGCTCAGCGACGAGCTCGTGGCGCATTTCCCCCTCGTCGAGGAGCTTGCGGCGGACGGCGGTGTGCGAATCGAAAAACAGGGAAGTCGCTGGTGCTGGGCCACCGGGGTCTACGCCGCTAGCGGCCATGAGCGAACTTGAGCGCGGCCTCCGTCCGGTTCTTGACCCCGAGTTTCGAAAACAGATGCTGGACGTGGAACTTGATCGTGTTGTCTGAGAGCCCGAGGCGGGTGGCGATCTCGGGGTTCGTGAGACCGGCCGCCATGAGCGCCCACACCTCGCGTTCCCGAGGCGTTAGGTCCCCGGGGGCCCCGGCGCTCCGGCCTTCGATCCAGCGCCGCGCAGCCTGTGGAAAGACGAGCTGCCCCGCGAACACCTGGCGGATGGCGGTCAGTGTCTGCTGCGGGGACTCCGTCTTGAGCGCGAGCCCGTCCGCGCCGGCGTCGAGCGCCGAGCGGAGCGCCTCACCGTCCGTATAGGCGGTCAGCACGAGGACCTTGGGCGGATGCGGGCGATCGCGCAGGCCCCCGAGCAGTTGCGTACCCTTCATCCCGCCGAGCTGCAGGTCGAGGACGACGACATCCGGTTTGTGCTGCTCGGTGAGCTTCAGGACGTCGGCCCCGTCGGTCGTCGCGGCGACCACGCGGATCCCGGGCTCACCGTCGAGGAGCGCACGCAGTCCTTCCAGGACAATCGCGTGATCGTCTGCCAGGAGAACGCGGATCATCGTCCGCGCGTCATTCGATGGGCAGCGTAATCGTGAGCGATGTCCCGCGCCCGGGAGCGCTCTCCAGGGCGAACTCCCCGCCGAGCATCGCCACGCGGTCCTGGATCCCCCGCAGGCCGAAGTGGCCGCCTTCCACGCCGACGTCCGCTTCCTGGGCCAGCACCCGCTTCGGGTCGAACCCGCGGCCGCGGTCCGCGACACAGAGGCGGATCGCGCCGCCGTGGCGACGGACGCTTACGCTCTGGCTCGAGGCCCCGCTGTGGCGGTGGCCATTGGCGAGCGCTTCCTGGAGCACCCGGTAGATCGCGATTTTCGTCGCGAGCGCGCAATCGCCGAGCTGCTTGGGAAGATCGAGTTCTACGCTCTGATTGGTGAGGGTCTCGTGCTGGACGGCGAGGCCCTCGATGATGGCGCCGAGCGCGCGCCGCTCGAATCCCGGCGGGCGAAATGCGCCGATGAAGTTGCGGATCTCTCCCAGCGCCCGCTCGAGCAGTCCCACGGCGCGCTCGACCGCGCGTTGGGCCCCGAGATCCGGCGCGAGGGAGCGCTCGAGCACCTGGAGCTGCGAGAGCGCGGCGAAGATGTCCTGCACCGGTCCATCGTGCATGTCGAGGACGATGCGCTGCAGTTCCCGCTCGCTCGTGGCGAGCATCCGGTGGGACGCCGCCCGAACGTCGGCCTGGCGCGCTTTCACGCGTCGCACCTCCCGCAGTGACAAAAGGCCCGTGCCGGGCACGGGCCTGGATTCGATCGCTCCTGCGTCGTCAACCTGTCGTCTCGAAGGCGGTTAGGTCGAAGCTAGAGACCCACCGCGAACGTGTCAACGCAAGCTACAGGCGGAGTTCGATCGTCGCCCCCCGCTTGTAGCGAACGTAGAGCCACGCCATCGGGACGACGAGCATGCCGGCCGCCACGATCGTCAGCGCGAGCAACACGGCCGCGAGCAGGACGCCGCGCTGCGCGGCGGCCGCGGCGCCGAAGAGTGTGGCGTCTTGGTGAGCGAGGAGCACGATCATCGCCTCACGCGCCTTGGTCGTCGTCGCCTCGTCCGTTGCACTCAGCCCCTCCAGCACCGTCCGCGCGAGGTCTTGGTCGACGGGGTTGTCGAGCGACGTGGTGAGGCTCGCGACCTGCTCGCGGAGGGCGTCCCGGATGCTGTCGCGCTGGGCCATGACTTCCGGCCGGCGATAGGCCGAGTCGGAGCTCGTGGCCATGCGACGCCAGACCTCAAGCCCCGCGTTGTAGCGGTGCAGCGTTTCCGTCGCGCTCGCACCGTGGCGCACGGCGGCGGCCGCCTGGCGCAACGAGACGATGAGGTCGATCCCGAAAAAAAGGGCGATCAGCAGGGTCGCCGCGCTGACCGTGACCGCGATGCCGGGACGGATAAACGTGTAGTCCCGCATGGCGATCGCGAACGACGAGCGCGGGGCGGAGCGGCGCGGATCGGGGGTGGTCATGGGGCACCGCCGGCGGTCGACGGACGAGACACGCTAGCCCCCGTGCGGGAAGGTGTCAAACTCCGGGTGGCGTTCCTTGACGGCGCGGCCCTCATCCTCAATATGTAGGTGCGCCCCGTATCTCTGCCGCCGCACCGCCTCGACCGGTTGGTGCGGCGCCCTGTGCCGTACCACAAGCGGCTCGCAACATCCAAACGGGAGCGTGCGTGAGCGAACTGGCGGTGGGGAGCGAGGGGCGGCTGGGGAAGGACGGGCGGCGGGAGATCCTGCGCCAGGCGAGCGTCGCGCTGGGGGGGCGTTCGGTGACGCTGTGGGAGGTCTCTGCCCGCGCTGAGCTCGACCCCCAGCTCTCGAGCGACCCGAACCCGGCCCACCACGCCACGCATCTCGACGTCGACACCACGCTGCGTCGCTGGCAGGTGCCGATCCTCCAGGGCAGTCGCTGGGTGGGTTGCCGGATGGACGGCGAAGGGCCGTGGGTCATCGCCCCGGTTCGCGCGCGGCCGCCCGCGCCGCCTCCGACCGGCCGGGAGCGGCGCACGAAAGAACGGTTGACCCTCGAGCTCGCCGGGCTGTGCCTCGGCCTGCTCGACCGCAGCGCGCCGGCCCCCGTCTCCCAGGCAGCGAGCGCCACGCCGCGCGATGCCGTGACGCTCCCCGGCGTCATCGCCCACGAACTCGGCAACCGGCTCGCGACCGCACGCGCGTCGCTCCAGATGACGATCGAGGGCTTAGGTCGGTGGACCGAGGTCGCGGCGAGCCGGCGACTCGAGGTCGTGGACGAGCTCGGCCAGGTCGTCGAGGAGCTCGACCGCGGCGTCCAATTCCTCGAAGCGGTGAAGGATCGCGCGCGCGGCACGCTGGCGCGGTCTGAACGCTTCGACGCGGTGCGGGTCGTCCGGTCCTGCTGCACGATTGAGGGACGGGTCTTGAAGGAGCGGGCACAGGTCCAGTTGGGCGAGACCCCCGGGCCGACCTATTTGCTCGGGGACCCCAACGCCCTCTACGAAGCGCTCGTCAACTTGATCCGAAACGCCGCAGACGCGGTGGTAGGACGGTCGAAGCGCGTCTCGGTCACCCTCGAGCGCGTGGGCGACTCGCTCCGACTCCAGGTGCGGGACGAAGGTGCGGGGATCGCTCCGGGGGACCTCGAGCGCCTGTTCGAGCCCGGATTCACGACCAAACCGTTGGGTGCGGGGACCGGCATGGGGCTCGTGCGTGTCCAGGACGTGGTCCGCACGATGTTCGGCGGCAACATCGCCATCGAGTCGCGCCTCGGCACCGGGACCGCTGTCATGCTGTCGCTCCCCATCCCGCCACAGCGCACGGGCGATCATCGCCCGCCTGCCGAGGGGTCGGCGCAGAAGGTCTGACGCCGGGTCAGCTCTCGGCGAGGAGCCCTTCGAGGTCGAGCGGCCTGGTGTACATGGAGAGGGCCCCGTCGCCCCCGCGCGGCCACTCCGTGTCGGGGCGGTCGCGATAGAGCTCCACCCCGTTGCCGTCGGGGTCCTTCAAGTACACGGCTTCACTCACTCCGTGATCGGCCGCACCTTCGAGCGGCACGCCGTGATCGACGACCCGTCGCACGGCTCGGGCGAGCGACGCGCGGTCCGGAAAGAGGATCGCGAAGTGGTAGAGCCCCGTCGTGCCGGGAGCCGGGGCCGGGGCGCCGCGGCCCGCCCAGGTGTTGAGCCCGATGTGATGGTGGTAGCCGCCGGCGGACAGAAAGACGGCATCCCGTCCGTAGCGAGTCGTGATCTCGAAGCCGAGCACGTCGCGGTAGAAGGCCACGGCTCGTTCGAGGTCGGACACGGTCAGGTGCACGTGCCCGATGCGCGTTTGGGGCTCGATGGTACTCATCCTGTCATTAAGAACGCATCCGGGTTCCATTACATTCCGACGAGCGTGGACCCGACCCGCAAACCTCCGACTCCGACGAACGAACCCGTGCTTGGGTATTCCCCCGGCAGTCCGGAGCGAGCGACCCTGAAAGGGGCCCTCGACGCGCTCGCCTCCGACGTGCTCGACATCCCCTTGGTGATCGGGGGCCGGGAGGTGCGGACCGGTGTCACGGCAGACGTCGCGATGCCGCACCGCCACGGGCGGGTGCTCGCGCGGGTCCATCAGGCCGGTCCGAGCGAGCTGCGCGCAGCCATTCAGGCGGCGCGGGAGGCGTGGCGCGAGTGGGCGGGGTGGTCGCTCGCGGAGCGGTCGGCGGTCTTTCTGCGGGCCGCCGACTTGCTTGCCACCACCGAGCGGGCCACCGTGAACGCCGCCACGATGCTCGGCCAGTCGAAGACCGTGCATCAGGCCGAGATCGACGCGGCTTGTGAACTGGTCGATTTCTTCCGCTTCAACGTGCACTTCGCCCAGCGGCTGCATGCAGACCAGCCGCTGTCGGTCGCCGGCGCGTCGAACACGATGGACTACCGGCCCCTTGAGGGGTTTGTGTACGCCGTCACGCCGTTCAACTTCACATCGATCGGCGGCAACCTCCCGACGGCGCCCGCGATCATGGGCAACGTCGTCCTCTGGAAACCGGCCTCGAGCGCCGTGCTTTCGAACTACTTCGTCTTTCGACTCCTCGAGGCCGCCGGCCTGCCGCCCGGTGTGATCAACTTCGTGCCCGGGCGCGCGGCCACAGTGTCGGACGTGCTCCTCTCGGATCGCGCGCTCGGCGGCGTGCATTTCACGGGGTCGACCGAGGTCTTTCGCGCCCTGTGGAAGCGCGTCGCCGACCAGCTCGAGCGCTACGCGGGCTACCCTCGCCTCGTCGGCGAAACCGGCGGGAAGGACTTCGTGCTGGCGCACCCGAGCGCGGACTGCGACGTCCTCGCGGTGGGGCTGGTACGGGGCGCGTTCGAGTATCAAGGGCAGAAATGCAGTGCAGCTTCCCGGGCCTACATCCCGGCCTCGCTCTGGCCTGGGGTTCGCGAGCGGGTTGGGGCGATGCTCGCAGACGTGCGGGTCGGGGACCCGGTCGATTTCCGGAATTTCATGGGCGCCGTGATCGACCGCCGCGCGTTCGAGAAGATCCAGGGCTATCTCGCCGCGGCTCGCGGAGACGCGGGCGCCACCGTTCTCTTCGGCGGCGGCGCGGACGCCACCGAAGGGTTCTTCATCGAGCCCACCGTGCTCGAAGTGCGGGACCCCGCCTATCGCACGATGTGCGAGGAGATTTTTGGACCGGTGCTCTCTGTCTACGTGTTCCCAGATGCTCGCTGGACCGAGACGCTCGCCCTCGTCGACCGCACGTCCCCGTATGCCCTCACCGGCGCCGTCTTTGCGCAGGACCGAAGCGCCGTGGCCCAGGCTCAGGCCGCGCTGCGGTACGCCGCGGGCAACTTCTACGTGAACGACAAACCCACGGGCGCCGTGGTGGGACAACAGCCGTTCGGAGGTGCGCGTGCGAGCGGCACGAACGACAAGGCGGGCAGCGCGCTCAACCTGATGCGCTGGACGAGCCCCCGCGCGATCAAGGAGGCCCTCGTCCCGGCTCGCGACTGGCGCTATCCGTTCATGGGGGACCGGTGAGGTCCGAACAGGCGACCGGACGCCTCGGGATGGCTCGACCGCCGATCATGGTGCTCGTGCTCGCGGCGGCGTTCCTCCTGCTCGTGGCGGCGATCCTCATCGGTTCGCTGACGAAGCCCGACTTTCCAGCGTACGACGTCAGCGTCCCGCACCCGACCGCAGTCGGCGACACGCTCGTGGGCCCGGCCATCTACACGCTCGACGCCTCGTCTACCGATACGTGGCGCCGGTTCTCCTTCGATCGGAACGCCGCGGCCGATTCGGGGCCGTGGGACCTCGCGTTCCGGCGCTTTCATGTCATTGCGGCCTCGGGCGGCGGGATCCAGGATCTCGGGCTCGTGCCGTTCGATTCGGTCGCCGAGGTGCCGGAGGCGGGCTATCTGCCGAACGAGACCGAGCACGACACGACGAATCCCGGGGTGGGGAAGTGGTACGACTACAGCATGCTCTCGCACCTGCTGACGTCCAAGGCGCACGTCTACGCCGTCCGCACCGCGCGAGGCAGCTACGCGAAGGTCGAGCTCCTCGCGTACTACTGCAAACAGGCCGGCATCGCCTGTATCACGTTCCGCTACGCGTACCAGGGCAACGGCAGTCGTCGCATGAAATGACTGAGCCCCCGGCGCCATGTGCGCCAGGGGCTCCGAGCCTCGACTCCCCCTCGTTACTTCGGCGGGAGGATCTTGAACATCCCGGTGCCGCACACCGGGCAGACGCCTTTCAATGCGGGCCGGCCGTTTGCCATCTTCACTTCCTGCGCGTTCGAGATCTTGCGCTTGGCCTTGCACTTCACGCAGTAGCCCTCGTCGGCGGCCATCGGGGTCTTTGCAGCCTTCGCCATGTCGCTCCTCCCTTGGGGCTAAACCGGGGTCGGGCGTGACGCCCCACCGTCCCAGGACCTCACGCGCCTCAACATAACAATCTTTGCTGGCGCAAGGGGAGCGGGGCCCATCGCCGATGGACGCAAAGCACGGTGGCCCCGTGCGTTGCGTTACGACAGGGCGCGATCAAGGGTGCGGGCGCCAATGCGCCAACCGACCCTTTGAGCGCGCTCGCGACGCGCAGCGACGCCGTTTGGGAGCGGTCCCCGGATCCGCGTCCAGGTGCGTGCGGACGTGTCGCGCGCGGCCGTGTATGTTCACCCACGGTCGAATGCGCTCCCTTCTCGCCCTCTCGTTGCTCGGATTCGCGCTCGCTTGCCGAGGCGAGCACGCGAACCTGAGCAACGAGATGCCGCAAACGCTCACGCCGTACCTCGCCTACGGCCGCAGTCAGCCGGTGACGTGGCAGGGATGGTATCCCGAGACGTTCAAGCTCGCGGGTCGATTCGACCGGCCGATCCTGTTGGCGATCGGCGCCGGGGCCTGTCGGGCGTGTGCCCAAATGGACCGCGAGACCTACGACGATCCGATGCTCGCCGCAGTGATTGATTCGCTGTTCATCCCGGTCCGGGTGGACGCGGACGAGCGCCCCGATCTCGCCCACCGCTACGAGACCGCGGTGAACGTGCTCACGGGCTTGCGCGGCTACCCACTGACGGTGTTCCTCACGCCGGAAGGGTCGGCGTTCTTTGGCGGGACCTACTTCCCCGCGGACGATCCGCTCACGGGCCGCGGCATGCGCCAGATCCTCCCCGAGGTCGCGAGGAGTTTCCACGCCCAGCATGCCTTCGTGCTGCGCCACGCCGCGCTGGTGCACCAGTTGGCCTACCAGCGGGCCGAGGGTGCGCGGGGCGTTCTCGGGGCGGCACTCGTGGCCCGAGGGGTGGACAGCGTGCGCGAGGCGCTCGCCATCGCGTTGCGGGAGCACGCGCGGGTGGGTACGCTCGACGGCGCCGAGGGCGCAGCACTTCTCTTCGAGGCCGCATCGGGCAACACGCCCGCCGACTCGAGCGATCTCGACGTGGCCCGTGGGGTCCTCGATGTGTATGTCGATTCGGCGCAGGTGCCCGACTTTGAGGACGCTCCGAGCCTCGAGCGCGCGGCGGCGCTCAGTGCTCTCATCGTGGGGTGGCAGCGGACGGCGGATCCTCGCTATCGTGAGGCCGCGCGCGTCGAGCTTGATACCCTGGTGCGGCAAGCGTCGTCGGGCGAGCGCGTCGTGTTCACGGATCGCGAAGCGTTCGTCATGGGCGCATTGCTCCGAGCGGGGGCGGCGCTCGGCGACACGCCGGCCCTGCAGGTTGCCCAAGGCAACCTGGACACACTCCTCGCCGGTGCCTATGTCCCGACGCAGGGGACCCGCCACGCCCCGGGACCGCCCACGGCGATGCCGTTGCTGCTCGGGGATCAAGTGGAACTCGCGAGCGCCTGCCTGACGGCGGCCGCGGCGACGAAGGACCAGCGCTACCTGGGTTTCGCGGAGGACCTCATCGCCGTCGTGGAGCGCGGGTTCGCGGACCCCACCGGCGGGTACTTCGACGCCAACGGCGCGGACCCCGTGGCCCCGGCCTTTGGCGAACGCACCAAGCAGGTGCTCGACGGAGCGCTCCCGGGCGCGAACGCCGCCGCGGCCGCGGTCCTCATCGGGTTGACCGACGCGACGCACGAGCCCGGGTTCCGGCAGCGGGCCGAGGCCACGCTCGAAGCGTTCGCCGGCCAGCTCCCTTCGGCGGGCCTTCGAGCGGCGACCTACCTGCGCGCCGCCGAGGCCATCCTGCCCCAGCGCTAGGCCAGATGCCCTCTGGCGCGCTTCAGCCTGCACCAATAGCGTGACGCCCTGACGCCAGCATAGGTCTCATGAACGGAAGCGAGCTGTCCGACGCTGACATCGTGGCTCGGGTTCTAGGCGGGGATCAGGAGGCTTTCGGCCTCGTGATCAAGCGCTACGAACCCGGGCTGATGCGCTATGCGGCGCGGATGCTCGGCAGCTGGGACGCCGCGGCCGACGCGGTCGCCGAAGGGCTGGTTCGGGCGTTTCGACACCTGGCCAGCTGCCGCGACCCGGCGCGGTTACGGACATGGCTCTATCGGATCGTGTCCAACCGGTGCAAGAGCCATCTCGCGCGGCGACCCACGGGCGACGTCTCGATCGACGACGTACCGCCCATGGCGGACGCGGCCGACAACGAGGCCGCGCTGGAGCGGGCCGAGCAGATGGCCCAGGTCGAACGGGCTCTCGAGACGCTGTCGGCTGAAAAGCGGGAGGCGTTCCTCCTGAAGCACGTCGAAGGGTTGAGCTACGAAGAAATGGCCGCGGTGACGGGCGAGCGCGTGCCGACGCTGAAGATGCGGGTGCACCGGGCCCGAGAGGCCTTGCTCGCCGCACTCGAGGAGATGGAGGAGTCGGAGGACCCATGAACCCGCTCGATCCGCGCCTGCACCAGGCGCTCGATGGTGACGGGCCGGGCGGCAATCTGCCACCCGCGCTCGAGCGGCAGCGCGCCCGGCTGGAGCAGGCGGCGGTGCTGCTCGCGACGGGGCGCGAGTCCCCAAGCGTGGCGGCGCGCGTGATGGCGACCGTGCGCCATCCGCTGCCGGCGCGGCGGGCGCGCCTGCTGCGCTGGCTCTTCACGCCGCGCGCGATCGTCCTGCGGATCCGACCGGCCTGGAGCCTCGCGCTCGCCGCTGGGATCTTGCTTGTCTCGCTCTTGCCCGCCCCCGGACCCCAGCTGCCGCTCGGCGCGGAAGAGGGCATCGCCCAGTTCGTCGCGCGGTTCCCGGGCGCGCGCTCGGTGTCGGTCGTCGGGTCGTTCAACGACTGGCAGCCCGACCAGATCCCGCTCGAGGACCGCGACAAGGACGGCGTATGGCGCGGCGTGGTTGTTTTGCCGGCTGGCACGCACGAGTACATGTTCGTCGTCGACGGCGAGCGCTGGGTGCCTGATCCCTTGGCGGGCCGCTACGTCGAAGACGATTTCGGTCGGCAGAACTCGCTCCTCATCGTCCGCGCCGAAAAGCGATGAAGCTCTCGGCCCTGCTCTTCTGGGCCGCGGCTCCACTCGCCGCGCAGAGCGTGGCCGGGCGCCTCGAGGGCCGCATGCCGGCTGCGGCGATCCCCGTGGTGGATTCCCTCGTGCAGGTGGCGGCGGGCGAGCGCCTGCCGACCGAGCCGCTCGTCCAGAAGGCGATCGAGGGCGGGGCGAAGCACGTCTCAGGGGAACGAATCGTGAAGGCGGTCGAAGCCAATCTGGTCCAGCTGCGCACCGCCCGGGCTCTCCTCGCGGGGGCGGGCGACACGGCGCCCGCCGCCCGCGAAATCCTGAGCGTCGTCGCGGCGCGCAAACGGGGGCTTGGCGACCCGGTGATCGCCCGCCTGGTGGCTGCGTTGCCCTCCCAGCCCCGGAGCGCCGCGCTGCACGCCGTGGCCGACCTCGAGGCCCACGGATTTCAAGCCGACTCGGGCGCGAACCTCATCCTCGAGGCGGTGCGCCAGAGCATGTCAGGTGGCCGGTTGCTTGATGTCGCTGCCGCGGCGATCCAGGAGACGCAGCGCGGTCACACGCACGACGAGGCCTTGGCCATCGTGCGGGCCGAGCTGCCGAACGTCCCGACGGCGCCGCCGCCGGCCCAGGCCGCCGTCCAGCGGGCGCGCAGGCCGATCGCCGCGAGTGGGCCGCCGGAGCACTAGGTTTCAGAGTGTAACGTCACGGTGCGTGACGGTTGGGGCCCCTGTCGGGTCTCAGCGTGTGAAGCGGATGCCAGACGAGGGTCCGCGATTTTTCCCCCTTGGGAGGTCTATCATGATTCGTCGTCTTATGCTCGTTGCCGCCCTGGTTGGTGCCCCGGCGGTGATGGTGGCCCAGCCGCTGCCCATTCATGCGCAGCAGGCGGACACCACGAAGCCCAAGCCGAAGCCTGTCGTGCATAAGCACAAGAAGCCGAAGCCCGCGGCCAAGGACACTACGAAGGCGGCCAAGGACAGCACGAAGAAGTAGTCACGACGTGTAGTCGGCATTGATCCGGACGTAGTCCGGAGTTAAGTCGCAGGTCCACACCACCGCCTCCGCTCGACCAACACCAAGGTCGAGCCGGAGGCGGATCGTTTTCTGCTGGAAGAGCGCGCGGGCACGGACCGGGTCGGGGTTCGCGGTGGCGCCCCCGGTGGCGAGGGTTAGCCAGTCGCCGTCCGAGGCGGCCTGTAGCGTCAAGCGGTCGACCGTGAGCGGGACGCCGGCCGCCCCGGCCGCCGCGAGCACCCGGCCCCAGTTGGGATCCGCGCCGTACACGGCCGTCTTCACGAGGGCCGAGCGCGCGATCGCACGGCCCACGTCTCGGGCCGCTTTCTCGCTCGCGGCGCCCACCACGTGGATCTCGAGGAGTTTGGTCGCGCCCTCGCCGTCCGCCACGATCGCCAGGGCGAGCGTGCGCGCGACCTCCTGTACCGCGTCGGCGAACTGCGCGCCGAGGGTGCTGTCTCGCGTGGGGTCGATGCCGCTCGCCCCGTTGGCCAGGAGGAGCACGGTGTCGTTCGTGCTCGTATCCCCGTCGACCGAGATCGCGTTGAACGTCCGGTCGGCCACTCGGCGCAACAGCGGCGCCAGCGCGGCGGGCTCGGCGACCGCGTCGGTCGTGATCACGGCGAGCAGCGTCGCCATGTCCGGATGGATCATCCCGGCGCCCTTGGCCATCCCGCCCACCGTGATGGGCCCGCTCGGCGTGTCGAGCCGCACGGCGCAATGCTTCGGGTGGGTATCCGTGGTCATGATCGCGCGTGCGGCCTCGGCGCCGCCTGCCGCCGAGAGGCGCCCGGCCGCCTCCGCAAGCCCGGTCGCGATTGCCTCCACCGGCAGCGGCACGCCGATGACGCCGGTTGAAAGGACGAGAGCGGTCCGCGGCGGTAGGTGGGCTGCTCCTTCCGCCGCGACCGCCATCGCGCGTGCGGCCTCGAGCCCCGGCGCGCCGGTGCATGCGTTTGCCACGCGCGCGTTCATCGCGACGGCGCGGATCCGTCCGGGGCGCTCGTTCAGGAGGTCGATATCGTAGAGCACGGGCGCCGCGCGCACCGCGTTTCGCGTGAACACCCCGGCCGCGGCGCAGCTCGACGCGCTTACGAGGATGGCGACGTCCAGCGCCCCGGCCGCCTTGAGCCCCGCGTGCGCGGCCGCGGCGGTGAAGCCGCGAGGCGAGGTGACCGAGCCGTCGGGCAAGGCGACCAAGGGCAGACCCATGGGCGGTCAAGATACCCGTCGGCCGTCGCTTGTGTAACCGTCCGGCGTTTCTTATCATAGCGGAACTTTCCCGGGAGGCCCGTTCGATGTCGGAACCGTTCCTCAGCTCCGACGACTACGACGAACGCGCACATCAGCTCTACAACGAAGGGGAATACGACCAGGCCGTCGAGGTACTCCGCGAGGGCCTCGCCCGCTATCCGGACGCGGTAGACCTCCACGTCGGCATGGGATACGCGCGGCTCGCGCGCGAGGAATACCTGTGGGCGCGGCGTGCGTTCGAGGAAGCCCTGGGTCTCGACGCGAACCACGAAGACGCCCTCGCAGGGCTCGGGGAAGTCCTCCTCAAATTCGGCGAGCGTGCGGCGGCGGTGCGCTGCTTCGACCGGGTGCTTGCCCTCGGGTTTTCCGACGACCACGATCTCATCCTGCAGAGCGGCCGGGCGCTGTTCCGGGAGGGCGTGCTTGATCACGCCCGGCGTTTCTTCGAGCTCGCCGGGGCCGCCCACCCCGACTCTCCGGACGCCGCCGCGGCGCTCGGGTACGCGACCCACCGCCTAGGCGACGAGGGTGGTGCCCTGATGCTGCTGCGGCGGGCGCTCGAGCTCGACCCGGCCCACGCCGAAGCCCGAGTGTATCTCGCCAACCTGCTCTACGACCGCGGGGAGTACGAGGCCGCGCTGTTCCACCTGGACCGGACCCAACCCGACGATCACTACGACGGTTTGGGGATCTGGCGTCTCCTCGAGCTGAAGAAGACGGTGTACCGGCTAGCCGACGACGACCCGGAGCTGGCCCCGTGGCATCTGCGCCTGGAAGAGCTCGCGGGCGGCGACGACGCAGACGCCCTCATGCTCGCGGAGATCGCAGCGACGGGGCCGGACGGTCAGGTGCGCGACCCGCGCCAGCTCGAGCTGTTCGGGACCCTGTTGACGGAACTCAAGGGGATGCGCACGCGCCCGGCCGCGGATATCCACCGGGTGACAACGCCGACGGGAGTGACCTACCTCGGCACGTGGGAGGAAATCGTTCGCCAGATGAAGGACGATGCGGCCGAGTGGGCCTCGGGTTCGGTCGAGGAGTACATGGCGGCGAGCGCGCGTCGGGGCCACCAGGCGACGGGCATGACGATTCCGGCGAGCGATCCGGAGAGCTTTCTTAGGGGCAGCGCCGAGGCGGGGCTGCTGCGGATCCTCCACTGACGCCCGGCCGCAATCTCCGAGTCCTCGCCCGCTAGCGGCCCCGCTTCAAGCCGATCGCAAGGCTCAACGGTCCGTCGCCCCAGGCGACGAGCGCGAGCGCGCCGGCGAACAGCATGACCTCGAGCTCGACGCTCCCGTGCGCGGGCAGCTTGACCGCCCAGACGGCCACCACCATCTCCACCGCGACGCACGCGGCCCAGAAGCGCGTGAAAACGCCCACCACGAGACACGCCGCCCCGAGCGTCTCGACGGCGATCACGACAACGGCCGCGACGGTGGCAGCGGGCACGCCGGCGTTGTGAAGGAATTCACCGACGGCGGGCACGCCCTCGTGCAGCTTGGTCAGCCCATGGTGAAACAGCACCCCGCCGACGGCGACCCGTAGGAGTAGGGCCGCGTAAACGCTGAATCGGTTCATTCACCCTCCGTGGCGGCGGCCTCGCGCGGGTCCGAGCGGCTCGCTCGCCGCGCGGGGTGCGCGCCGAGGCGGCGCAGCACCACGTCGAAGCCCCGCTGGAGCGGGGCGCCCTTCAACCCGGCCACGTCCACGAAGCAGCAACCCGTGTCGGGCACTCCATGCAGGAGAACGTGCCCGCCGTGACACAGCAGGACGGCGCCCACTCCCTCCGGCCCCACCCGCACGACGGGTCCGGTCGCAGGCGTGAGCCCGGCGGCGCTCGCCGCGGCGAGCAAGAGGCCCGCCAGGTCCTGTTCGTCGGCGAGGCGGGCGGCCTCGATGCCGGCCAGATCGGCGCACAGCTGTGCGAATGCGGGCGACACCGTGCGAAGGGCTGGCGCCGCCTAGAACATCGACATGGCGAGAAAGGACCGGAGGTTGTCGTTTGTCGCCCGGAGACGGGCGCACAGGAGCCGGACGACCGACCACAGGACCTTGTACCCGATGTCACGATTGAAGTCGAGCAACAGCTCGAAGTCGGAGCGGGCAATGGTGATGAGCGTGCAGGCGGTATTCGCGATGGCGTCGGTGGAGCGTTCGGAGCGGTCGAAGACGGCCATTTCGCCGAAGCAACCGCCCGGCTTGAGTACGGCAAGCGCTTCCTCGCCGGACCCCGGGATCGTTCGCGAGATGCGCACTTCGCCTTCGGCGATCAGGAACAGCCGGTTGCCCGGCTCACCCTCCTTAAACACATACTGGCCCGAGGCGAACTTCTGCTCGCGGCATACCTCGGAAACGCGTGCGAGCTCGCCGTCGTCGAGATCTTGGAAGATGGCCGCCTGTTTGAGCAGATTGACGTCCACGGCGTGAAACTATGGGGCCCGGGAAGGGGGGGCAAGTGAAACCGTGGGTTGGGTGGGCCGACGCGCTCACCGCGCTGCGCGTGCCCCTAGCGGCCGTGTTCCCTGTGCTTCGCAATCCGCTGGCCCGCGCGGGAGTGATCGTGCTCGCGGCCGGGTCCGACGTCGCGGACGGCATGCTTGCCCGCCGCCACGGCGGCTCCCGGGTGGGTCCGGTGCTCGACCCCGTTGCCGACAAGATTTTCATGGCCGTGGCGTTCGTGACGGTGGCACACGCGGGCGCGCTCGGCGTCCTCGAGACCCTGGCCATCCTCTTTCGGGACATCGTAGCGGTCGTGGGGTTCGTGGGGAGCGCGTTGTTGCGGCGACCGCTCGCGTTGCCGGCGCGGGCGGGTGGCAAGGCGGTGACCGTGGGGCAGGTGTTGACCTTGCTCGCCGCCGTCGGTCGATCGTCCTTCGCGCGATGGCTCGCCTGGGGGACAGCGGCCGTCGGCCTCTACGCGATCTGGGACTACGCGCGCGCCGCGCGCCGCGTGGCGCGACCGTGAGGGCGATCGTCGTGAGCGCGGGGCTCGCGGTGGCGAGTCTCGGAGGGGTGCGGCTCGCCGCCCAGGGATTCAACCCGCCCCAGGTCGAGCGCGCCGAGATGGGGACCCGGATCGGTCTCTATGGGTTCGGGGTGCGTGCCGGGGCGGACGTCGGGGGACTGAGCCAAATCGTCTTGGGCCTGACGCTCGACGCGGGAAGCATCGGTGTTGCGGCGCTGCGCGTGCGACCCTCGGTCGAGCTCGGGTTTTCGAATGGTCTGGATACATATACGGCGAGCGTCGAAGCCTTGTACCGGTTTCGCTCAGCCGGGGCGAGCGTCGTGCCCTATCTGGGCGCAGGCCCCGCAGTCGAAAGCCACGCCAGCTGCTCGGCGGACACGAGCTGTCCTGCCCTTTGGCTGAACGCGGTGGTCGGGGTCGAGGTGCGGTTCCGTCCCACCTTCAATTGGCTCGTGGAGTATCACGGTCTCGATCTGCTGCGACACGGTCGCTTGGAGATCGGCTTGACGACGCGGCGGCCGAGCTAGGTGGCGCCGAACCGCACCGTGAGCCTGCGCTGGCGGGGCCGCGAGCTCTTCGAAGGCGGGCCCGCCGATCGCCCGCCGATCCTGGTCGACGGGGAGAGCGCGACCGCTCCGAGCCCGGTCGAGCTCCTGCTCGTCGCGGCGGCCTCGTGCACGGCGACCGACGTGGTGTCCATCCTGACGAAACAGCGCGTGGCTCTCGAATCCCTTGAAGTCCGGGTGAGCGGCACACGCCGCGAGACTCACCCGCGCCGCTTCACCGCGCTGCGCTTCGAGTTCATCGTGGCTGGCGCGGGCGCGACCGAGGTCAAGGTTCGGCGGGCGGTCGACCTTTCGCTCGGCAAGTACTGCTCGGTCGTCGCGTCCCTCGCTCCCGACATCGCCGTCAGTTACGACCTGGTCTTGCGCTAGGCGCACCCCGTCCTTGACGGGGTGGACGTGGGTGGCGTGGGGCGTGTCGTTTGCATTGGGACCGCCCGCGTCGGCCCAGCGCGTCGACGAGGGCGATCTGGGCGTCACTGTCGTCGCGGCGCGTCAGAGTTTCCTCGGGGCGGCCGGCGGTGTCGCCTGGCGCTCGGGCCAGGCTCGCGTCGCCGTGTCCGCGGCGCTCGGCTCGGAGGCCGGGGCGGCGGCCTTCCGCCTCAGCGGGACGGCGGCCTTCGTGCTCTCGCCCGCGGCGCGGGATCGGACCCCCTACGCCGGACTCGGGCTGAGCTTTGCTGGGGTGCGCCGCGGCGCCGGTGCGGGTTACCTAGTCGCGGTGCTCGGTCTTGAGGCTGCGCCCGCCGAGCGCCGAGGCTGGTACGTCGAGGCGGGACTTGGGGGCGGGGTGTGGGCCGCGGCAGGAATCCGGTGGCGCTACGTCTTGCCGGGCTAGTCTGCCGGCGCGGCGCTTACGTCGTGGCGACGACCGGTTGCGCGCGCGGCACCACGGGGCGGCAATACCGCTCGCCGAGGAGTCTGAGCTCGGCCAACTGCTCGGGCGTCAGGCCTTCGTAGCGGTCGCCAAGGTACAAGAGCGTGTCGTCGAACCATTCCTTCTGATGCTCGGATGCGGCTTCGAGGACACCACAGCGGAGAATGTGTGAGAAGAGCTCGTCGCGAGCCTGTTCAAGCAGGGTAGAACTGTGGTTGTTGCGGCTTTGTGGACGTTGGTTGCCCATGCGTGGGGGACTCCGGTCGTGAGAGGGGGTCAAGCGTTTGCTGCGGGGGCAATGTAACATGGGCCTTCCGCCCTCGCCACTTCGCGGCTCGACAGGTGGTATAATCCTCGTGGGGTTGCGGCGGCTGCCGCAAGAAGGCGACCCGGCAAGGTGAGCTATGAGTAACGGACGAGACCAAGACGAGGTGTACGGACCGGAGCGCGCGGCGCGGCTCGTCACGCTGTTACGGGCGCTCGCGGAGCGCATTCAGGAGCTCGACCGCACGAACCGGCTGCTCGAGGCCTCGGCCGAAATCCAGAAGCTGCTCGGCAACGCGCGTAGCGAATTGTTCCACTATGAGGTGCGTCTGACGTACGACACGCCGGAAATCGCGGAGAGCCGCCGCATCGTCGAAGATGCCGAGCGCCGCGCCCAGGAGTTCGACCTGGGGGCGGCCGACGACGACGAAGACGAACCGTGGCGAGGCACGGAGGACGGGTGAAGCGCTTCTACGTGGCGCTCGGGATCGTTTGCGCGGGCGGGGTCGCCTGGCTCGCCTACAGCGCGCTGCACAAGCCGGAGCAGGGCCTCGGACCGAACGCCCCCGTGCCGGTCGCCGTGGCGGACGGCTTCAAGGGCTTCACGCTCGGCAGCGACTCGGCGCCCATCGAGATCACCGAGTATTCCGACTTCGAATGCCCCTGGTGTGCGGCGTTCGCCGCCGTTCAGATGCCCGTGGTGCGCGAGCAGCTCATCGCCACCGACAAGGTCCGGTGGCGGTATCGGGAGTTCCCGCTCAGCGTGCACAAGTACTCCCGCCTCGCAGCCCTCGCCGGGGAGTGCGCGGGGGAGCAGGGGAAGTTCTGGGAAATGCACGACCTGATGTTCGGCGAGCACCAGTGGGCCGATGCGAACACCGACCCCACGGGTGTGTTCCACGGGTTCGCGCAGCAGCTCGGGCTCGACCTCACGAAGTACGAAGCCTGCGTATCGACCCAGAAGTACGCCGGGCGCATCGAGACGAGCTATGAGGAAGGCGAGGCGCGCGGGGTGCAAGGGACGCCGACCTTCTTTGTGGACGGACGCAAGTACCAGGGTCGCGCGACCTCGGACGCGCTGAAGGCCCTGGTCGACAGCGTGATCACGGCGCGGCACGCACACTGATGTGGCGACGTCAGGCGATCGCGCTCCTCGCGCTCGCCGGGCTGTTCGACGCGCTGTATCTATTCCTCTATAAGCTCGGCGTGGTGGGCGAGCTTCAGTGCGGTACGGGCGGCTGTGAGACGGTCCAGGCGAGTCGGTACGCGATGTTCCTCGGCTTGCCGGTGGCTCTCTATGGCGTGGTGGGGTACGGTGTGCTGCTCGCGGTGAGCCTGGCCGCGACCCATCCGGCGTTCGCCGCCCGACGGACCCCGGACCTCCTCCTCGCCGCGCTCGCGAGCCTCGGGGTCCTCTTTACCCTGTACCTCTCCGGGCTTGAGTATTTCGTAATCCACGCCTTCTGCCGCTGGTGCCTCGGGTCGGCGGCGTTCATGACGGCGATCTGGGTGCTGACCCTGCCCGCCGTACGTCGCAGATTGTAACACTCTGCCTGTCCGGCGCCGCCCGGTGCCGCTATCGTTCGCGCCCATGAGTTGGCGGTCCGTCAAACGGTTCCTCGTCGGCCGACCCCTCGAGACGCTCCACTTGGAGTTCGAGCGCCTCTCGAAGGCGACCGGGCTCGCCGTCCTGTCCTCGGACGCCCTCTCGTCCGCCGCCTACGCGACCGAGCAGATGCTGATCGTGCTAATGCTCGCGGGCACGGTCGGCACACACGCCGATCTCAAGGTCGCGACGTTCATCCTGCTCTTGCTGGCGATCGTCGTGGTGAGCTACCGCCAGACCGTACACGCCTACCCGGGCGGCGGGGGGGCCTACTTCGTGGCCCGCGAGAACCTGGGGACGGGGTTTGGCCTCGTCGCGGCGGCGGCGTTGCTCGTGGACTACGTGCTCACCGTGACGGTGTCGGTCGCGGCCGGGGTGGACGCCATCACGTCGGCGTTCCCGGTAACGCTGCCCTTCCGGGTGACCATGGGCTTGATCGCGATCGCGATCGTCGCGCTCGGGAACCTGCGGGGTGTGCGCGAGTCGGGCGCGCTGTTTTCGGTACCGACCTACTTCTTCATCGTGATGTTTGCCCTAATGCTCGCGGTGAATCTCGTGCACCCGTTTGGGCAGTGGCCCGTGACGCCGCCGCTCGTGGCGCAGGCAGGCCAGACCGTGACCCTGTGGCTCCTCCTCAAGGCGTTCGCCTCGGGGTGCTCGGCGCTCACCGGTGTGGAAGCCGTGTCGAACGGCGTCCCAGCGTTCAGGCCGCCCGAGGCGCGGAACGCGGCGACCGTCATGGTATGGATGGGCGTGATCCTCGGGACCTTCTTTGCCGGCGCCACCTACTTCGCGCACCATTACGGCGTCGTGCCGGTCGGCGATCAGACGGTGATCTCGCAGCTCGGGCACGGCGCCTTCGGGTCGAGTCCCGCGTACTATCTGCTGCAGATTTCGACGACGTGTATCCTCATTCTCGCCGCGAACACGTCCTTCGCCGACTTCCCGCGCCTCGCATCCATCCTCGGGCACGACGCGTATATGCCGCGGCAGTTCGCGAGCCGCGGCGACCGGCTGGTGTTCTCGAACGGCATCATCGTGCTCGCGGTCGTAGCAGGGGTACTGCTGTGGATTTTCGGCGGCGACACGCACGCGCTCATTCACCTGTACGCGATCGGGGTCTTCGTCTCGTTCACCCTGTCGCAGGCGGGCATGGTGCGGCGGTTCGTGCGGGGCCGCGAGGAAGGGTGGCGCCGGCACGCCGCGGTGTCGGGGATCGGGGCCACGGCGACGGGGATCGTGGTCGTGATCGAGCTCACGACTAAGTTCAAGGACGGCGCCTGGATCTCGGCGCTCCTCATCGCCATCCTCGTGGTGGTGTTCAAGGGGATTCACCGCCATTATGCGTACTACGGGGCGCAGCTCTCGAGCAAGGAGTGGGCGCCCGTCTGGCCCCGGAAGCACGTAGTCGTCGTGCCGGTGGCCGGGGTGTCGAAGAGCGTCGCGAACGCTCTGGCCTATGCCCTGCTCCTGTCGGGAAACGTGCGGGCGGTCGCCGTGGCGACCGACCCCGGGCAGGTCCAGCGGCTGCAGGATGACTGGGATCTCTGGGACTCGGGCGTCCCGCTCGAGGTCATCATCTCGCCCTACCGGGCGATCGTGTCGCCGCTGCTCGACTACATTCGCGACGTGCAATCGGCGGAGCAGCCCGACTGGCTGACCGTGGTGCTGCCCGAGGTGGTGCCGGCACGCTGGTGGCACGCCTTTCTGCACAACCAGACAGTGTTCGCGATCAAGACGGCCTTGATGTTCCGGCGCCACACGGTCGTCACGAGCGTGCGGCACCACCTCTAGGCGTCGGCTCTAGGACTCCTGCTCCTCGTACTGTGACTTGAGGCGCTCGACGACGCTCGCGTCGGCAAGCGTCGTCGTGTCGCCGAGCGCGCGCCCCTCGGCGATGTCCTTGAGGAGCCGGCGCATGATCTTGCCGCTCCGCGTCTTGGGAAGATCCGCGGTGAACAGGATGTCGTCGGGCCGGGCGAGCGCGCCGATCTTCTTCACCACGTGCGCCTTGAGGTCGTCGCGCAGCCTGTCGCTCGGGGCATGGCCCTCCTTCAGTGTCACGAAGGCGGCGAGCGCCTGGCCCTTCAGGTCGTGGACGCGGCCGACCACGGCCGCCTCTGCCACGGCCGGGTGATCGACCAGCGCGCTCTCCACTTCCATGGTCCCGATCCGGTGGCCCGCGACATTCAGCACGTCGTCGACCCGCCCGAGGATCCAGTAATACCCGTCCTCGTCGCGCTTCGCGCCGTCGCCGGGGAAATACGTGTTGGGCCACTTGCTCCAGTAGACCTGCTGGTAGCGGGCGTCGTCGCCCCAGATCGTCCGCAACATCCCCGGCCACGGTGAGGTGATCGCGAGGTAGCCGCCGCCTACGTCGACGCGCTTGCCGTCACCATCGAGCAGCTCCGCGTCGATGCCCGGGAACGGCACGGTCCCCGAGCCCGGCTTGGTGGTGGTGACGCCCGGCAGCGGCGTGATCATGATGCCACCGGTCTCCGTCTGCCACCACGTGTCCACGATCGGGCAGCGCTCACCGCCGATGTAGCGCCGGTACCACATCCACGCCTCGGGGTTGATGGGCTCGCCGACCGAGCCGAGCAGCCGCAGCCGCGAGAGGTCGTGGCGTGCGGGATGCTCCGGACCCCATTTCATGAACGCGCGGATCGCGGTGGGCGCTGTGTAGAAGACCGACACGCCGTGCCGCTCGCAGATCCCCCACAGGCGGTCTTTCGCGGGCCAGTCCGGTGCGCCTTCGTACATGACTTCGGTCACGCCGAGGCTCATGGGGCCGTACACGATGTAGGAGTGCCCGGTGACCCATCCGACGTCGGCCGTGCACCAGAAGACGTCGGTGTCCTTCAGGTCGAACACCCACTTGGTCGTGGCGTAGACCTGGGTGAGGTATCCCCCGGTCGTGTGCAGGATGCCTTTCGGCTTCCCCGTGGTGCCCGATGTGTAGAGGATGAACAGCGGGTCCTCGGCGTCCATCGCTTCGGGCTCGCAGCGATCTGCGGCACCGACCATGAGCTCGTGCCACCAGCGGTCCCGGCCCTTCTGCATGGGGACCGCGGCCTTGGTGCGCGCGAGCACGACCACGTGACGGATGCTCGGCGTGTTTTGGAGCGCCTCGTCGGCGTTCTGCTTGAGCGGGACGGTGCCCCCACGGCGGTAGCCGCCGTCGGCCGTGAAGAGCACGGACGCCTGAGCGTCGTTGATCCGGTCGCTGAGCGCCTCGGCCGAGAAGCCCCCGAAGACAACCGTGTGGACGGCCCCGATCCTCGCGCAGGCGAGCATGGCGACGACGACCTCGGGCACCATCGGCATGTAGATCGCCACGCGGTCGCCGCGCTTGACCCCAAGGTCCTTGAGCACGTTGGCGCAGCGGTTCACGTCCGCGAGCATCTCGCGGTACGTCAGGCGGCGCACTTCGCCCGGCTCACCCTCCCAGATCAGCGCGACCCGGTCGGCGCGGCCCCCGCGGACGTGGCGATCAAGACAATTGACCGACGCGTTCAGCCGGCCCCCGACGAACCATTTGGCGTGCGGCGGCCGCCACTCGAGCACCGTACGCCACGGCGTCACCCACTCGAGCTCGCGTGCCCAGTCCGCCCAATACGCCTCGCGGTCGCGCGCGGCGCGCTCGTACGGCGCCCGGTCCCTGACGTAGGCGCTCTCGGCGAACGCCGCGGGCGGCACGAAACTCCGCTGCTCATCGAGGAGTGTGTCGATCCGATCTTTCACAGTTGGGCTGCTCGGAGGGGGAAGGAGTACGTATATGCCCCGCCTCCCGCTCATGGTCAAGCGATCGTGCGAGGTCTTGCAAGCTGCCTCGGGCCGCTCGCGTTGCGACAGGTTTGCCGCGGACCGAACGCATCACCCGGACGCCAACTGCTTGTTGCGCCGCACGTTAGCGCGGTGGCACCAGACTCGCATTGTCGGGTGGTGCCCAAGCACGACATCCGGGCAGGAGGAGCGTAGCGCGTCATGGCGGTCCAAACGGCAGAGAAAATCGTGGCAGGTCCCGAGGCGCTCGGTCTCGAGTCGCGCGTGGCGTTCCGCCGCGCCGCCGGCGAGTTGCTGGGGCAGCTGCCGGAGGGTGCGGGCCGCTTGGTGATCGATTTGACCGCGACGCGCTCGGTGGATTCGGCCGGTCTCGGGGCGCTCATGCTGATTCAACGGAGGGCGGCGGAGCGACGCCTCGGCGTGTGTCTCCGGGGCGTCAATGACGAGCTCCGCTTTCTCCTGGTGCTGACGAAGCTCGACGATCTGTTCGAACTGGAGAGTCGAGGGCCCTAGGCCGGGTCCTGCTCGAATCGGGCCGGTTATATTGCGCTGCCATGGGGCTGCCCACGCGGCACGCGCTCACAACTCGCATCCAGTCTTTGTTGCGTCTCTCCGGAGCCAGCGTCGCCTCCGGATGTAAGCCGCTTCAAACCCCCGAACACCGCGCCGACTGATGGTGCGGGCCGAGGACCTCCGGCACTCCTACGGAAACGTGTGGGCGCTCGACGGGATCACGTTCGCCCTGGTACCCGGTCAGACGCTCGTGCTCTTCGGCCCGAACGGGGCTGGCAAGACGACGCTCCTCAAGGTGCTCGCCGGCTTGATCCGCCCGGCGGGCGGGCGAGCGAGCGTTGAGGGCGGCGCGCGCGCGGTGGGCTGGATCAGCCACCATTCGCTCCTCTACGGGCAGCTCACGGTGCGCGAAAACCTGCTGTTCTGGGCGGCCCTCTACGACGTGCCGCGGCGCGTCAGCGCCGCGCGCGCGGCCGACCTGCTCGCGCGCCTCGGGCTCGAGGACCGCATGGACCTGCCGGTGCGCGTGCTTTCGAGGGGCCAGGCGCAACGAGTGTCCATCGCCCGCGCGCTGATGCACGATCCCCATGTGCTGCTCCTCGACGAGCCGTTCACGGGACTCGACCTCGCCGCTGCGGCCGAGTTCCGGGGACTCCTCCGGGAGCTCGCCGGGGGCCGCATCATCGTGCTCGCGACGCACAACGTGGATGAAGGGGTCGAGCTCGCGACCGACATCGCGTTTCAGAGCCGCGGCCGGTTCGTCCATTTCGCGCCGCGGGCGGGGCGGGGGCCAAGCGACATCGCCGACGCCTACCGGGAGGCGGTGCGCGATGGGTGAGGTGCTGCGGCACGCCTGGATCGTGGCGAAGAAAGACCTGCTGCTTGAGTTCCGGTCCCGTACGGCGCTGGTGTCCGCGACCGTCTTCACGGCGCTCGTGCTCACCGTCTTCAATTTCGGCCGCGATCCGACGGCCGTGGCGACCATCGATCTCGCGCCGAGTATCCTGTGGGTCACCTTCACGTTCGCCGCCATGCTGGCCCTGAACCGCGCCTTTCAGCTCGAGCTCGAGAACCAGGCGCTCGAGGGGCTCCTCGTGGCGCCGATCAGCCGCACCAGCCTCTACTGGGCGAAGTTTTTCGCGAACTGCGCGTTTGTCGCGGTCGTGGAGGCGATCGGCCTGCCCCTCTTCGTCCTCTTCTTCGACGTGCCGGTGGGCGGCGTGTTGCTCCCGCTCGTGGGCGTGATCGCGCTCGCGACGCTCGGGTTCGTGGCGGTCGGCACGCTCTTCAGCGCCATGGTGATTCGCACGCGCTTCGCGGAGCTCATGCTGCCGGTGCTGCTCCTCCCGTTTTTCATCCCACCGCTCATCGGGGCGGTGCAGGTCACGGCGCGGCTCCTCGAGGCCCGCCCCTTGAGCGAGGTCAGCGGGTGGCTTAGGTTGCTCGCGGCGTATGATATTGTGTTCCTGACGTTGGCCACCCTGCTGTTTCCCTCGACGGTGATGGAATGACGCTGGCACAACGCGGCCGCGTATGGACGGTGAGCGGGTTCGTGCTCCTCGCAGCTGTTTACGTGCGGGCGCTTGCCTTCACGCCGACCGAGCGCAACCAGGGTCTCGCGCAGAAGATCTTCTACGTCCACGTGCCGGCGGCCTGGTCGGCCATGCTCGCCATGGGCCTCGTCGGGCTCGCGAGCATCCTTTATCTCCTCTTGAAGGACGCTCGCTTCGACCGGTTCGCCGCGGCCTCGGCGGAGGTCGGGACGGCGTTTTCCCTCGTCATGCTCACGACCGGGCCCATCTGGGCGCGGCCGATCTGGGGCACGTGGTGGACGTGGGATGCGCGGCTCACGCTGACGCTGTTCCTGTTCTTCCTCTTCGTCGGGTACCTGCTGCTGCGCAGCGCCGTGCCCGAGCAGGGCCTGCGGGCCCGCTACTCGGCGGTGCTCGGGATCTGCGGCCTCGTGCTGCTGCCGTTCATTCACCTGAGCGTGTACCTGTTTCGCACGCTGCACCCCCAGCCCATCGTGCTGAAGCCGAGCGCGCCCTCGTTGCCGAACTCGATGCTCATCACGCTGCTCGCAAGCTTCGCCGTCTTCACGGTGCTCTACATTGGGATGGTGATGCAGGCGTACGCGCTCGTGGCCGAGCGCGACGCTGTGGTCGCTTGAGGGTATGAACGGGCGGTGATCATCCTGCCGGTGGCCGGGGACTCCCTCGCCGACACCGCCTTCGCGCTCCCCGACAACGGGGGATACATGGTGGCCGCGTATGTGGTGGCCGCGGTCATCCTTCTCACCTACGCGCTGTTCTTGTACCGGAGATCCCGGAGCCTCTAAGCCGGACGCCGCCGCCCGCCACGCAGCTCGGCCCGCGCGGCGGCGAGACGCTCAAGTCCGTCAGGCACGTGGGTGGCCCACAACGCGAGCGCCTCGTCTGCGGCCTGCGCGTCGCCCGCCTGTGCCAGCGCCTGGGCGTTGGCCCACAGGGCGTCGGCGCCGCCCCCGGCCGCGTAGGCGCGCGCAAAACGCGCCGCCGCCTCAGCCGGTCGGCCGCCCCGGAGGTAGAGCTCCCCTGCGGCGACCGCCGCATCGGCGCGTTCCTCGAGCGCGAGCGCGTTCTCGTAGGCGCTCAACGCGTCCTGTTGGCGGAAGACCATTTGGTAGGCGTCGCCGAGCAGCATCCACGCGTCCGGGTTCCCCGGGAAGCGCGACGTGCCTTCCTGGGCAGCGGCGAGCGCGCCCCAACGGTCCTCGTGCGCGCGGCGGAGATGGACGAGCGCGGGGTAGGGAGCGCCGAAGCTCGGCGACGCGAGGCATCCGAGTCGCAGCCACCAGCCCGCGCGCCGCGGAGCATCGCGCTGGCACCCGGCGGCCCGGCGCACGGCGAAGCGCGACACGGCGGCGCGCCACGATCGCAACATTCTTGATAATGGGTTTTGCCGCGGTGAAATTGCAACTAGTCATGACCCAAGCGTCGCAGCCGCTCGCGGGGCGGCGCATCGTCGTAACCCGCGCGCGGGAGCAGGCCGGCGACCTGGTGCAGGCGCTCGCCGCGCTCGGGGCGAGCGTCGTTACGGCTCCCGTCATTCAGATCGAACCTCTCCCGAACCTGGACCGGCTGCGCGCCGCGGTGGCCGACCTGGGCCGCTACCAGTGGGTGGTCTTCACCAGTCAGAACACCGTGCGGTTCGTGGGCGAGCGATTGCGCGAGTGGGGGCTCGATCCGGCCGGGCTCGGGCGTGCCGCGATCGCCGCGATCGGGCCCGCGACCGCGGAAGCGCTCAAGGAGCTGGGCGTCGCCGCGACGCTCGTGCCGGAACGCTTCGTGGCCGAAGCGGTGGTCGATGCGATGATCGAGCGCGGCGAGGTGCGCGGTCGGCGCATTCTCCTCCCCAGGGCGCTCGAAGCGCGGGATACGTTGCCCGAGGGCTTGCGGGCCCACGGTGCCGAAGTCGACGTCGTCCCCGTGTACCGCACGGTGCGCGCGGAAGGTGACGGGGGAGCGCTCGCGCGCGAGTTGCTCTTGGGGCGGATCGACATCGTGACGTTCACCTCGTCGTCCACCGTTCGCAGCTTCGTCGAGCTCGTGGGTCCGGATGCGGCGGGCTCGGGGCGGTTCGCGGTCGCCGTGATCGGCCCGGTCACGGCCGCTACGGCCCGGGCGAGTGGGCTGCCCGTCACGGTCGAGGCCACCGAGTTCACGATCCCCGGTCTCGTCGCGGCGCTCGTGCGGCAGTTTGGACGAGACTCGTGACCGCGCTCCGGATCGGGACGCGCGGCAGCGCGCTCGCGCGCTGGCAGACGGCTTGGGTGCGGGAGCGTCTCGCGCGTCACGGCGTAGAGACCGAAGTGGTGGTGATCAAGACCCAGGGCGACACGGAGGTGGACCGGCCCCTCTACGAGCTCCCCGGGAAGGGCTTCTTCACGAAGGGCATTGAGGACGCGCTGCTCGAACGGCGGATCGACGTCGCCGTACACTCGCTGAAGGACCTGCCGACCACGCTTCCCGAGGGGCTCGCGGTGGTGGCGATCCCGGAACGGGCGGATCCCGCCGACGCGCTCGTGCTCCGCGACGACGCGCAGTCCGTAGCGGATCTTCGGCCGGGGACTCGTGTCGGGACGTCGAGCCTGCGGCGGGTCGCGCAGCTGCGCTATCTCCGCACCGATCTCGACATTCGCTCCCTCCGCGGCAACGTCCCTACCCGCGTCGGCAAGGTCCGCACAGGAGACGACTTGGATGCCGCGCTCGTCGCGTGGGCGGGGCTCGCGCGCTTGGATCTCGCCGATCAGCGCACCGTGAAGCTCGACCCCTTCGAGGTGATGCCGGCGCCGGGGCAGGGCGCCTTGGGGCTCGAAATCCGGGCCGACGACGACCGCGCCCGGGCGGCGCTAGCGCCGCTCGACGATCGCGATGCGGCGACGGCGGTCGCGGCGGAGCGAACCGTGCTCGCGAGCCTGGGGGGCGGGTGCCAGGCGCCCGTCGCCGCCTACGTAGCAGCGGCGGGCCGCGGCCGTCGGCTCTTCGGACGAGTCACGGCGACCGACGGGTCCGTTCAGTTCACGGCGTCGGCCGACATGACGGATGATCCGACGGAGGCCGGCCGCAAAGTCGCAAACTTGCTCGGAGCGCAAGGCGCGCTAGAGTTCCTCGCACGATGACTCAATTCCCGACGCGCCGGATGCGCCGCCTGCGACGCACGGCGCCGCTGCGGCGGCTCGTCCAGGAAACGCATCTCGTGCCGTCCCAGCTCGTGTGGCCGCTGTTCGTGTGTCCGGGCTCGGGCGTGCGCCGTGCGGTGGCCGCGCTGCCGGGCGTGTTCCAGACATCGGTCGACGAGCTCGTCCGGGACGCGGAGCGCGCGGCGGCGCTCGGCCTGGGGGGGATCATCCTCTTCGGGCTTCCGTCGACCAAGGACGCGACCGGTTCGGAGGCGGCGGACGACCAGGGGATCGTGCAGCAGGCGGCTCGGGCGGTGAAGCGCGCGGTGCCGAACCTGGTCCTGATCGCCGATCTCTGCCTCTGCGAGTACACCGACCACGGCCACTGCGGCGTGATTGTGGACGGCGACGTGGACAACGACGCAACCGTTTACCTGCTGGGCAAGACGGCCGTGGCCCAGGCCCGCGCCGGCGTGGACATCGTGGCCCCGAGCGACATGATGGACGGCCGGGTGACGGGGATCAGGCGCGCCCTCGATGCCGGGGGCTTCGCGCGGGTTCCGATCATGTCATACGCCGCGAAGATGGCCTCGGCCTTCTACGGGCCGTTCCGGGAAGCGGCGGGCTCGGCCCCGCAGTTCGGCGACCGACAGACCTATCAGATGCAGGGCACGAACGGCGACGAGGCGATGCGCGAAATCGAGCTCGACCTCGAGGAGGGTGCGGACATCGTGCTCGTGAAGCCCGCGCTGCCCTGCCTCGATCTGATCCGGCGCGCCAAGGAGACCTTCGGCGCCCCCCTTGCCGCCTATCAAGTGAGCGGAGAGTACGCGATGATCAAGGCTGCCGCGGAGCGGGGCATGCTAGATGAGACCCGCGCCATGTGGGAATCGCTGTATGCCATCCGCCGGGCCGGGGCGGACATCGTCCTCAGCTATTTCGCCCCACAAGCGGCCGAGGCGTTGGGCTAAGCCGCTCTAGGCGCGCCGCAGCACCAAGCTCGCGTTGATCCCCCCGAACCCGAAGGAGTTCGACACGGCGACGTCCGGCGCCGCCGTCAATCCTTCGGCGGGGAGGTAGTCGAGGTCGCACGCCGGGTCGGGGCACTCGAGATTCACGGTGGGTGGGAGCCAGCCGCGGGCCATCGCGAGGGCGCAGATCGCCGCCTCGATCGCTCCGCTCGCGCCGAGCGCGTGCCCGTAGTAGCCCTTGGTGCCGCTGACGGGCAGGCGCGCGGCGTGGGCGCCGAACACCTGCTTGATCGCCGCCGTTTCCGTGGGGTCGTTCAAGGGGGTCGCGGATGCGTGAGCATTCATGTAGCCGACCTCCGCAGGCCCCGTGTCCGCGTCCGCCAGTGCCTCCCGCATCGCGCGCGCCGCCTGGCGGCCGTCGGGTCGAGGGGCGGTCATGTGGTAGGCATCGCTCGTAAACGCGTAACCCGTGACCTCGGCATAGATCGGTGCGCCTCGCGCGAGCGCCCGCCCTCGCTCCTCGAGCACGAGGATCGCCGCGCCTTCGCCCATGACGAACCCGTCGCGTTCCGCGTCGAATGGGCGAGACGCGCGACCGGGATCGTCGTTGCGCGTGCTCATGGCCCGGATGACGCTGAACGCGGCGAAGGTCATGGGGGCGAGCGGTGCCTCCGCCCCGCCGGCGAGCATCACGTCCGCCCGGCCCCCACGAATGGTGTGGAAGGCCTCCCCCACGGCGATGGTGCCGGACGCGCAGCTCATGGCGTTGGTGGAGTTGGGGCCAGTGATGCCGAGTTCGATCGCGATGTTGCAGCTTGCGGCGCCGGGGAACACGGCGAGCGCGAGCGACGGATCGAGGCCTCGTGGGCCGTGCCGCTGGAACGGGACGACCTGCGACTCGGCGAACGCCACGCCGCCCAGCGCCGACCCCATCATCGCCCCGATCCGGTCGGTGTCTTCCGTTTCTAGCCGCAGCCCGGAGTTCTCGAGCGCGAGCCGCGCGCTCGTCACCGCGAGCTGCGCGAAGCGATCCAGCCGTTTCGAGCGCCGCCGGTCGAGGTGGTCCTGGGGCCTGAAATCCGGGATCTCCGCCGCGATGCGGCTGCGGAAGGGCTCGGGGTCGAAGCGGGTAATGGCCCGCACGGCCGAGCGCCGCGCCCGCAGCCCGTCCCACAGGCCGTCGGCGGCCGTGCCGATCGGCGTCACCGCCCCGACGCCCGTGATGACCACGCGACGCGCGATCACGCCCCGCGCTCCGCGTGCCGCCGGATACCCGCCAGCGTGCGTCCCGCGATGCCGTGCACGAAGACGGGTCCGATGACGCAGTCGGCCGCGATCGTGCCCACGAGCGGCCATGCGGGTCCGCTCCAGGTGTGCTCGATGGAAACGTCGACGTGATCGGCCGCAGGGGCGACGTGCCAGGTCACTTCCATGCCTCTCGTAATACCCGCGATGTGGTGGTAACGGATCTCGCTCGCTCCTTCGTCAACGGTCATTTCCGATACCCACCACGCCGGGTAGCGCAACGGACCGAAGGGGCGCCAGGCAGCCATTTCCACGATCTGCCGCGGGGTTTGCGACTCGCGAGAGAGCACCCGCACCCAGCGGTAATGGGCGAGCAGGAACGGCCAGCGCTCCACGTCCCGGGCGAGGGCGAAGACCCGTTCGCGAGGCGCTCGGATGGTGATCTCGTCGGTCGTGCGCACTAGCGCTGCGGTGCCATCGGCGCCCACGCTGCGACGACCCGAAATCCTGGCCGATAGCGGGCCACGGGCTCGATGCCCGCGGCGCGCAGCATGCTGTCCAGTTCGTGTCGTCTGTACCCGCGTCGGAGCGACAGGACGGCGTCGTGACGCGTCACCGCCCCAAAGCCGAGCGGAAACGAAGCCAGCCAGAGCCCCGCGATGGCTATCCAGGAACGGCGGAGATCCGCGATCACGACCGCCCGTCGCGCGACGGCGTTCAGTCCGGCGATCCAGCGCACCGCGAGCGCGGGCGGGAGGTGGTGCAGCACCTGGCTCGCGATCACCACATCGACTGATCCCGGTCCAAGGGGCAGTGCGGCGCCGTCCGCCAGCACGGGTGCGAGCGTCGGGTCCGCCTGCGCTCGCGCGGCGAGGGCTGCGGCGCGATTGCGCTCGACGCCCACCAGCCGGAGCGTGATTCCGAACCGGCGCGCCGCGCGGGCTACCGCGCGCGGGATGTCCCCGAGGCCCGTACCGACGTCGAGGAGCGTCCAGTCATTCGCGCGAGATTCGGTCGTGGCCTCGGCGAAAAAAGGCTCGAGAGCCCCGACCACCGCCCGCACGCCCCCGAACAGGAGGTTCAGGCGCGCGATGTCGCGCAACTCGGCGCGGACGGCCGCGGGCTCGGCGCACGGGTCGTCGAGCAGCTCGATGCCGATCATCGGACGAGCCCGGCATAGGTGCTGCGATAGTACAGAAGCGGGGGACGCTCCCAGGTCGAGCCGCCGATCACGAGCCCCAAGAACACCGTGTGGTCTCCACCCGGTACGGCGCCGTGCTTCTCGCATTCGATGCTCGCGACGACCCCGTCCAGCACCGGCACTCCGTGCTCGCTCACGCTGTACGCCACGTTGCGGAACCGATCCCCCGATTCCTCGGCAAAGCGCCTGGAGAGCGTCTCCTGGTCCGCCGCGAGCACGTTCAGTGCGAAGTAGCGCGCGCGGAGCAGCGCTGGATGCATGTCGCTTTGGCGGTTTACCGCGACGAGAACGAGCGGCGGATCGAGTGATACGGAGGCGACCGAGCTCGCGGTCATGCCCACAGGCTGGCCCTCGGGGTCGCATGTGGCGAGTACGGTGACGCCCGAGGCGAAGCTGCCGAGCAGCTGGCGGAATTGGGAAGGGGGAACGCCTGGTGTCACCAGAGCATCCCCGCGAGTGCCGCGGGCGCGAGCACCGCGCCTGGCGGCACGAAATTCCCCGTGGCCCCGACGAGCAGGTCCGCCAGGTCCCGTCGCTCGGCGAGGCGCCGCACAACGCGGTTGGTGATCCAGGGCCAGCCCACGCCGACGCCGATCAGGCGCTCGAGAACCCACTTGCCGGCGAACGTGGCCCGGCGGGCGGCACGGTATGGAGCAAGCCGCGTGGCGTCCATCGGCCGCCGCGATCCCGACGCCGCGAGCGCCGCGAGGACGGTCGCGGCGGCGAGTTCCGCGCCTTTGAGCGCGCTGAAAATCCCCTGGCCCGTGAACGGGTCGAAGAAATCCGCCGCGTCTCCCACAAGCAGCGCACCGCCTCCCGGCGCCACCGCGCGACGCGACCAGCGCGCAAACGGCCCCGTCACAAGAACCTCGCTCACCGTTGCGGCCTGCGTGAAGCGGCCCGCGAGTCCGGGAAACCGTTCAAGTTCGGGAAGGAACCCCCGGCGCAACGCCGGTCCCCGCTGCCTAGCCGCGTCGAGGGGCAGCACAAGCGCCACGGTGGTCACGTCGTCACCCACGGGCCCGAGCCCCACGTAGCCACAGTCACTCACATGGAGCTCCCCGAGTGCCCCCACACCTTTGACGCCGCGCAGGTGAGCGGTCCACGCAATGCGGCGGGGCCCCGAGCGGCGCGCGAGGCGGAGCCGTCGGGCCACCACGGAGTGGAGGCCGTCGGCGCCGATCACCACATGGGCCGGGATGCGTTCACGGTGCCCGGCTCGGTCGCGGGCGACTACGCCCGTGGCGGCGCCGTCCAAACGAACGACGTCCTCCACCGTCACGTCTTCCCGGACGACCGCGCCCGCGGTTTCGGCGGCGCGGCGGAGGATGGTGTCAAACGTGCGCCGCGGGAGCGCGAAACTGTAGGGCCGCGGGCTTGGGTAGGCGTGCCGGCCGGCGAACGTGCCGCGCATCGTCGTGCCGTCTGGCGCGGTGACACTCATGCCGTAGAGGCGAGCGGGAGCGGCACGCTCGACGGCCTCGAGGACTCCCAGGCGGGACAACACTGACGTCGTTTCCGGAGAGAGGTATTCCGAACACGCCTTGTCTCGCGGAAAGGCGGCCCGGTCGATGAGCAGCACGCGGGCGCCGCCCCTCGCGAGGCACACGGCGCTCGCTGACCCTGCGGGCCCCGCGCCCACAACAACGGCGTCCCAAGGGGTCATGTCCGCCTTATGGACCCGAGCCCGCCCGCGCGGCCGAGCCGATCCCGCGCGCAGCGAGCATGACCGCCGCGCCGACCATGGTCGCTATCAGGTTCACGACGTCGTTGTCGAGCCACGAAAGCCCTCGTACACGTCGCACGGGCTCATGACACACGCTGTCGCGGCGCTCAAAGCGCGCTCCACATGCCGAGCATTCGTGGACCCCTTGGCCGAGGGCTCCCGCCGCCGAATCTGCGAGCATCCCGAGAACCCCGGCGAGAAGGAGCGTGCCGACGCCCACCGGGCCGTCGGCCGGGGCGAGCGCGTGACTGAGAACCGCCATCCCGAGCGCTCCCAAGGCACCCCCGACGCTGCCGAGTAGCGTCACGCCGCCCGACACCCCTCGGCTCACACGCGTCCCCGTCGTGATCAAGCGTGGCGGCGTCGGGGAGAAGGTCCCGAACTCGGTTGCCCAGGTGTCCGCCGTCGCTGCCGCCAACGCTCCCGCCACGACCGCGAAATCCCCCAAGAGGGCGGCCACCGCGGCCACGCCGCCGTTCGCGAGGACCTGGCGCGCTTGGCGCCGCGCCCCCCGTCCGGTCGCCAGGTGGGTGAGTACACTCCCGGAGAGAAAAAAGGCGAGGAGCACGCTTGCCCCCCGCCATCCGAGGCCCCACCACACCGCGGCGCCCACGCCCAAGGCGGCCACAAGGCCGTCTGGCGCGAGCCACGTCACCCGTCGAACAGCTCGTGCAGAATCTTGCGTTTCAATTCGGGAGGGGCCGAGCGCGCCCGGCACCGCGCCTGGAGGAACTTGAGGAATGCCTGCTCGAAATCGAAATGCTCGAGACACGGCTGACATTCTTCAAGGTGGTCGCGCACCTCGCGCTCGATCGCCGGTGTGAGCTCCTTGTCGAGGAACTCGTACAGGTGCTCCACCGCGTCGCGGCAATTCATGTGCGACTTCCCTTTATATAGCCCATGTCCACCGCATACTTGTACAGGTTACGCTGCAGCACTCGCCGAGCCCGGAACAGCCTCGATTTCACGGTGCCGAGCGGAACGCCGATGACCCGGGCGATCTCCTCGTAACTGAGCCCTTCCACATCGCTCAACACTATTGCTTCCCTGAATTGTTCCGGCAGGGCGTCGATGGCCCGCAGCACCTCGTCGTCGACGATCTGGTCGAAAAAGCGGCCCTGGGGGTCCTCCTCCTGGATGTTCTCGAATACGGCGAACGGCTCGATCGCGTCGAGATCGACGCTTTCGGGGTGTCGGGCTCGACGACGGTATTCATTAATGAAGGTGTGACGCAGGATGGTCAGGAGCCACCCCTTGGCGTTCGTGCCCGGCTCGTACTGGTCCCAGGCGCGGAACGCCTTCAGCATGGTCTCCTGCACCAGGTCGTCGGCATCTGCCGCATTCCCGGAGAGCCGGAGGGCGACCCGATAGAGGGCGTCCAGGTGGACCAGGGCTTCCCGCTCGAACCCCGCCGTTCGCTCGTCGACCGGTGCGGAACTGCCTGACGAGGGGGGCGTTGGCGCGGCCATAGCCTAACCTGCCTTCGACCTCCCGAGTTCCGCAATGGGGTGCTAGGTTTGCGCGGCGTGGTTCACAGTATCGTGCCGCTCGCTGTCTTGGAGGCTGTGCGCAACCTCGACACGCCGGTCGAGGACGGGCTCACTGAGTTCGCCGAAGAGTTGTTGAGCAAGCGTCTCGGCCTCTCACCGACCGTCGCCGTCCAGCTCGCTCAGTACGAAGCCCTGGTGCGCCGGGACGCCCAGGTCGATCGCGCGCACGTCGAGGCGCTCCTTCGGCTCGTGGGCCGACGCCCTGACGCGGACTTGGTGTTCGCCGATGCGGGGCGGCGTGCCGCGCGACACGCGGTGCGTCGGCTCTTCTTCCTCTCGAGACTCACGGCCCGATTATCCCCCGCGACGCTCGGGTACGCTGTGTCGCGGAACGCCGCGCGGCGTGTGCTCGGCGCGGACCTGCGCCGGCGTCAGCACCTCCCCGTCGCCTCGGTCGCGGACGGGCTCGCCGTGAGCGCGACGCCCGACGGTGCTGCCTGCGGCCTGTATGCCGCGGCGTTCGCGGAATTGCTGCGTCTCGTCGTCGGGTTTGAAGGGGTGATGGTGCATTCGGCATGCCGCGCGCGGGGCGCGGCGCGCTGCGAATGGCAGGCCGCCTCGGCCGACCCCCGTCACCACTGATGACGCCCTCACCGCTCGAGGGTCTCGACCTCGCCGCCCTGGGTCAAGCGCTCGGTGAGCTCGGCGCCGACGCTTGGCTGCTGTGGGACTTCCGCAGGACCAATCCCGTGATGACTCGCATCCTCGGCGCTCGGGCGCTCGGGCTCGGGACGAGACGACTGTTCATCTTTCTGCCCCGGGCGGGGCGGCCCGTGGCGATCGCTCATCGCATCGAGGCGCACACATTGGCGGGGTTTCCCGGCGACGTCCGGCCCTACGCAGCGTGGCGGGAGCTCATGGCCGAGCTGCGGTGTGTGGTCGCGGGCCGCACCGTCGCCATGGAGATCTCCGACGGCGACGCCGTCCCCTACCTCGATCGCGTCCCACGTGGCGTGGTGCAGCTTGTCGAAGCCTTGGGGGGGCGCGTCGTCCCCTCTGCGAATCTCGTCACTCGATTTGCCGCGCGATGGACCGAGGACGAGCTCCAAGGACACCGGCGGGCGGCGAGCGCCCTGGCGGACATCGCCACCGAGGCCCTTCGGTGGGCGGGTGCTGAGACCGCTCGGGGAGCGGAAGTGAGGGAAGTCACGCTTCAGGGACGGGTCCTCGGGGCCATGGAGCGTGCCGGCCTGCGCACCGAGGACGCGCCCATCGCGGCGTTCCAGGAGAACTCAGCGCTCCCCCACTACGAGCCCCGCGAGGGGAGCGACCGGCGCCTCCAGGCGGGACACGTCATCCTCCTCGATCTGTGGGCGCGCGCGAGCGAGGGCGTGTGGGCCGACCAGACCTGGATGGGCTACGTGGGACGCGCGCCCGATGCGGAGGTGCGTCGCGTCTGGGACGCCGTGCGCCGCGCCCGCGACGGCGTGGTCGGGCGACTCCGAGACCAGTGGCCCGGGGCGATGACCGGGGGCGATTTGGACGACGTTGCCCGCGGGGTCATTCACGATGCCGGCTATGGTGCCTTCTTCGTCCACCGCACCGGCCACTCGATCGACCGGGATCTGCACGGTTCAGGCCCCCACCTGGACAATTTCGAAACCGCTGACAGCCGCCCCCTTCTCCCGGGCATTGGGTTCTCCGTGGAACCCGGCATCTATCTCCCCGGCCGCTTCGGCGTCCGCAGCGAGATCAACGTCTATCTGCACGAAGACGCGCCGGAGGTTACCCCGGCGTCTCCCCAGACGGACCTGCTCCTCGTTTAGCGCCGTCTCGCCGTGAAACCGCACCGATCCGCGCGGTGCGAGGCGAGCGACGGTGGTTGGGGGTCCAAGCCCTCGGTCCGTAACCAACCCGGCAGTTCCCGGACCCGGGCGTTACCAGTTCTTGACATTGACGGGCCGAAAGACAGCTTGTAGGCGAGGCAAGAGCGAGCCCCGCAAACCTCGTCGGGACAGCCGAGGCAAGATGCCGCATCTGCCGTCGTCCGTTCGGTTGTTTGCTTGTTGTCGCGCTCGGCCCGTCGGCGGCACCGCTGGGGCCGGGTCTCACAGGGGTACGCGCGCCCGAAAGCAGGGCTCCACCCGACCGCGCGTCGGACCGTCCTCAGTCGTCGCCCCTCGCCCATCGCTCGATCTCCCGCACCCGCCCCATGCTCTGAGCCCCGTTGGCGTGCCCTGTCCGGGCCCTCGTCACCCGGACGCTCGACAAGTGCAGCGCGTGCACAAGATCATGCGATTTTTACACTATCTTGATGTCGCTTTGCAGGATCATTGCTAGATCATTGCATATTGCTGAAGGAGGCATGCATATTGTGCTGAGCTTGTCGGACAGTCTTGCATTTGATCGTCTTCGGTGCTCTGCAGGCCCACCGCGTGTCTCGGATCGGTGCCGCGTCTGCGATGGTTTGCCGGTGTCCCTCAGGTCCTCTCGAAAGGGGGGCTTATGAGAACCTGTCTCCTTAGTCTGGTCTCCATGGTGGGCCTTGTCTCGCTCACCTCCATGGCCCACGCCCAGCAACCGGTGACGATCACGGGTCGGGTCTCGAGCGAGGGCGGCACGCCGCTGCCCTATGCCGATGTCCGGATTCCGTCGCTCGCGCTGAGCGCCCTGTCGCGCGACGCCGGGGTCTACGCGATCCTCGTCCCCGGTGCCCGGGTGACCGGGCAGCAGGTGATGCTCGTGGCGCGTCTGCTGGGCTACAAGCCCGAGTCGGTTTCCGTGACGCTCACACCGGGCGCAACGGTGACCCAGGACTTCACGCTCGTCGCGAACCCCCTCCAACTCGGTGAAGTGGTGGTCACGGGCGCGGGCACGGTCTCCGAAGCGGAGAAGCTCGGCAACGTGCGCAACACAGTGGACTCGAGCCAGATCATCCGGAGCGACGAGTCGAACATCATCGAGGCCCTGGCCGGCAAGGCGCCGAACGTCCAGGTCACCTCCCAGGCCGGCGACGCGGGCGCCTCTTCCTTTATTCAGATCCGCGGGGCGAACACGATCAACGGCGACGGGCAGCCGCTCATCGTGGTGGACGGGGTCCCGGTGGACAACTCGACCCAGGTGCTGAACCCGACGCTCGGCAACCCGAGCAACAACGTCGGGTCCACGGTCGAGTCGAACCGCGGGGCGGACATCAACCCCTACGACATCGCGTCGATCGAGATCTTGAAGGGCGCCTCAGCCGCCGCCATCTACGGCGCGCGGGCGGGCCAGGGCGTCATCCTGATCACGACGAAGAGCGGGCAGGCGGGTCCGACGCAGACCACGTTCCGGACGGAGGTTCAGTCGAACAATGTGACCCAGGGACCGGCGCTTCAGACGACCTACGGCCAGGGCTCGGAAGGCGTGTCCGTCACGCCCTGCGCCGCCGGCAGCGGGTGCCGTCAGACCTCTGGCAGCTGGGGCGCGGCGCTCGCCCCGGGTACGCCGACCTACGACCACTTCAGCGAACTCTTCAGGGCGGGTTTCGTCACCGATAACGACCTCACCGTGTCGGGCGGTGACGACCGGACCACGTTCTACTTGGATGGTGAGTACCTCCACAACAACGGTGACATCGTCGGCCCCAACAACCATTGGCAGCGTTCGTCGGTCCGGCTGAAGGGGACGGAACGCGTGCTGAGCAACCTCACGCTCGGCGGCAACGTCGCCTACGCCGATACCCGCGGCGCCTACGTCGAGCGGGGCTCGAACGTGAGCGGCCTGCTCCTCGGGTCGTTGCGGTCGCCGCCCGAGTTCAACGACGCGAACTACCTCGACCCGTTGACCGGAACCCAGCGCTCCTTCCGCTATCCTGATCCGGCACTCGGCTCGAACGTTCTGACGCGGGGCTACGACAATCCCTTCTTCGTCTTGAACGATGACCAGGCGGACAGCCGCGTGGGTCGGGTGTTCGGCAACGTCAATGCGAGCTACCTGCCATTCAGTTGGCTGAACGTCGCGGACGTGGTCGGGGTCGACTACTCGAACGACGAACGGGTCGAGGCCTTGGCGCAGAGCAGCTCTGCCTTCCCGGGTGGCCAGGTCACGAGCGCGGACTACAAGCATCTGGGAATCGACCAGACGCTCACCGCGACAGCGACCTATAGCGTGAGCCCCCAGTTCGGCGGGACGCTCACCTTCGGTCAGAACCTGAGCAGCCGTAGCGTGCGCGTACTCGCAGACCTCGGGCAGACCTTGATCGCGCCCTCGCCGTTTACGCTGCAGAACACGACCACGATTTCGCTGCCGGCGAACGACAGCGTGGCGTTCGTGCACGATGAGGCGTTCTTCGGACAATCCACGTTCGACCTGTGGAACCAGCTGTACCTCACCGCGGGTATGCGGAACGACGGGTCGAGCACGTTCGGCTCGGCGAACCCGCGGCGCTGGTTCCCGAAGGCCAGCATCGCCTGGGAGTTCACGAAGGCGCTTGGTGGCGGGCAGGGCGAGGGGCTGCTGAACTACGGCAAGGTGCGCTTTGCCTATGGCCAGACGGGCACCGAGCCGCTCCCCTACCAGACCCTCAACGTGCTTTCCACGTCGGCAATTCCGGACGCGGGATTCGGGCCGTTCCTCTCGGCCACACAGGGCGGCCTCGGTGGGTTGTACTCGGGCAACGTCGAAGGGCAAGACAGCCTGAAGCCGGAAGTGACGACCGAGTGGGAAGTGGGGGGCGACTTCGCGCTCTTCCACGGCCAGCGGGTCGATCTGCACTACACGTACTACCACGAGCAGTCGACGGACGTCATCTTCCTGCTGCCTCTGCCGCCGTCGACCGGCTTTCAGTATCAGGCCCGGAACGCGGCGACGATCAGCAACATCGGCCATGAGCTCTCGCTCAACCTGCGGCCGATCCAGACGGCGTCGGTGGACTGGAGCATCTCGCTGTCATGGGCGAAGAACACCAATACCGTGGACGCGCTCCAGGGGACCTCGGTCGTTCTCATTCCGAACGCCGGGTTCACGGATCCGCAGGGCGCCGCGCTCGCTCCCAACGCGATGACGGGCCAGAAGTATCCGCTCGGTGAGATCTACGGGTCGGACTTCGTGCGCTGCGGCCGCGGGATCGTGTTGCCCGTTTACGGCAACATCGACCAGAACTCAGGCCAGTGTCTCGGCGCGCCCGCCGGGGCCGTGTTCCTGAGCGACGGGAAGGACGGGAACCCGGCCGGGTACCCGCTCCTCGACAACAACTACGAGCCGATCGGCAACCCGTTCCCGGACTGGACGGGGAGCATTCAGACCGCGATCCGGATCAAGAAGTGGACGATCACGGGGCTCCTCGACATCAAGCACGGCGGGCAGATGTGGAACGGCACGAAGGGCGCGCTGAGCTATTTCGGGACGTCCGCCAACACGCTGGTCCGTGGCGACACGCTCGTCTTCGGCCAATCCTTCTACCAGCAGTTCACCTTCGCCGGTCCCGGCGTCGGGATGAAAGTCCCGATCGACCAGGACAACTGGTTCCAGGGCGGCCTCGGGTCGGGCTTCACCGGTCCGTCGGCGCAGTTCATCGAGAACGCGGGCTTCGTGAAGCTGCGCGAGATCGCGATCGCCTACTCGTTCGACGCCCCATGGGTGAAGCGCACGTTCGGGTTCAGCGCGATCGACGTGCGGATCTCGGGCCGCAATCTCGTGACGTGGACGAGCTATACCGGGATCGACCCCGAGTCGACCCTGTTCGGCGCGGACGTACAGCAGCAAGGCTTCGATTACTTCGGCACGCCGCAGACGCGGTCGTTCACCGTTTCCCTCACCCTTCACCACTAACCCAGGGACCGACCATGCGCTCGTCTATGAGACTTGTGGCGATTGTCGCGGTGTTGGCCCTCGGGTCGGGGGCGTGTAGCGACTTCTTGACCGGCAATGGCATAAGCAACGATCCGAATGCGCCGACGGCGGCCACGCGGGACCAGCGCCTCGTCGCGGTCGAGGCCGCGATGGACGTGCAGATCACGGGCGACATCGCGCGCTCGGTCTGCATGTTCGTGCAACAGTGCGCCGGGACCGACCGGCAGTACGCGACGCGGGCGAAGTACAACACGACCAGCAGCGACTTCGATACCCAGTTCACGCAGATCTGGATCGGCGGCGGCTTGGTCGACATGCGGGCCATCCAGAGCGACGCGCAGGCGGCCGGTGACTTCGTCTACGAGGGCATCGGCCAGGTCCTCGAAGTCTTGGACATCGGGACAGGGGCCGATTTGTGGGGCGACATTCCGTATTCCCAGGCTGTGAGCGGCGCGGCGGATCCGATGTACGATTCACAGCAGAGCATCTACAATGCCCTGCTGGGGGTTCTGAGCCAGGCCATCACGAACCTGGCCGGCGCCGGCAGCGGGCCGGGCGGGGTGGATCTGTGGTACGGCGGGGACAAGACGAAGTGGACGCAGCTCGCCCACACGCTCCGGGCACGGATCTACCTACACCTCTGCGAGCGGGATGCGACGAACTATGCCAAGGCCCTCGCCGAGGCGAAGCTCGGGATCGCCTCATCCGCGAACGATTTCACGACGTATCAAAGCTCGTCGCCCACCGAGTGGAACCTCTGGTATCAGTTCGACGTGGTGCAGCGGGCGGGGTACATCGCGGCTGGGGCGGAGCTCGTCGATTCAATCATGAACAAGCGGAACGACCCTCGACTCGCCGCGTACTTCGCGCCCATCACCCCGGGCGTCTACCACGGCGCGCTTGAGGGGCAGGCGTTCGACCCGACGTTGATGTCCGATTTCGCAGCAGGCCGCGCATCGGGCGCCGCGGCGCAGAGCTTCCGGCAGCCGCTGGCCACGTGGGCGGAGAACGAGCTCATGATCGCCGAGGCCGCCTATCAGACGGGTGACCAGGTGACCGCGCTGGGCGCGTTGAACACCGAGGAGGCCGCCGCGGGCTTCACGACGCCGCTCGTGGGCGTCAGCGGTGTCGCGCTCCTCGATTCGATCATGGTCGAGAAATATGTGGTTATGTTCCAGAACATCGAGGCGTGGAGCGACTTCAAGCGCGAGTGCGTTCCCGACTTGGCGCCGCAGGCAGGGACGCAGGTGATCGCGCGCCTGTTCTACGGTTTGACCGAGCAGACGGCGAACACGAACGCCGAAAGCGATCTGACGAATGCCCCGAACGGACGGAATTGGAACGATCCGAATCCGTGCCCCGGTACCGGGGCGATTTGATGCGACCCGGGCCCGCTCGGGCATAGTCGAGCGGGCCCGATTGACCGACGACCCCTGTGTCTCGGCATCGGGGGTGCGAGTAAAGACGTTTCCTGCAGTCTTGCGCAACGCGGCGGCGGCGGCTGTGATCTTGGCCACGGCCGGGTGCTATAACTTCGACCCCGTGCCGCAGACCGGGCCCCAGTCGGGCTCGGTCGTGATCACGACCCTCACGGACCAGGGCTCGCTCGACCTGGGGCGCTACCTCGGGCCCCAGGTCGCCGCCGTCGTCGGGCGGGTCCAGCGCCTGAACGGCGACGACATCGTGTTGTCCGTGTCCTCGGTCCGCAACCACGACGGCATTGAGCATTTCTGGAAGGGCGAGACGGTGACGCTGCCGCGGCCGGACATCGCGAGCGTCGACATCCGCAAGCTCTCGATCGGGCGCTCGATTTTCTGTGTCGTGCTCGGGATCGGGGGCGCCTACGAGCTGACGCAGGCGTTCGGCATCGGCAATTCGGGCCAGGTGAACACGGGCCCCGTTACTCCCACCCGCTGAGCTGACGCGGTCCGGAACTCGCATGCGGGGCGGGGGTTCCAACCGAGTCATGCGGGCCCGCTCGTCCCACCTCCTCGTCCTCGTCGCGCTCGCGCCCGTGATGGCGGCCGCGCAGACCGATTCGGTCCGGCCCTTCGTGTATTCGAGGGCCACCGAGGCGCAGCTCGACAGTCTCTACGCGCCCCTCGGCTACTTCATGCATCGCGATGAGCAGGGCGTCTATCCCGGTCTCACGCTCGCCGGGAAGCGCGACTATCTCGAACGCTTCTGGGCCCGACGCAATCCGACGCCCGGCGCGACTGATAACAAGGCGGCGGATGCTTATAACGGGCGCCTCGCCTACGTCAACGGGCACTTCCACGAGGGTGACGCGAACGGCACCGCGACCCCGGGGTGGCGCACGGACCGCGGCCGGATCTACCTCGAGAACGGCCCGGCCGACATCACGCTCTCCGCAAGCTGGCCCGCCGTCCCCCTGCCCTTTACGGTGTGGAAGTACATTCGGGGAGGGAAAATCCGGAAGTACTGCTTTGTCGACCTCACCTTGTTCGGCACCTACGTCCTCGTCTATTCGACGGAAGGGCACGAGACCACACGCCCCGATTGGCCGCTCCTCGTCGGCGAGGACGCGGCGCAGGACATCCTGAACTTCTAGTCGTCCCTGAACTGCCGCTGATAGAGCCGGGCGTAGAGGCCGTTGCGTCCGAGAAGCTCGACGTGCGTGCCCTCTTCCGCCACGCGGCCGCGCTCAAGTACGACGAGGCGGTTCGCACGACGCACCGTCGAGAGGCGATGGGCAATGATCAGCGTGCTCCGGCCCTGGAGGAGGCGGCTCAGTGCCTGCTCGATCAAGTGCTCGCTTTCGGCGTCGAGGCTCGAGGTCGCCTCGTCGAGGATGAGGACGGCTGGGTTCTTGAGGAGCGCGCGGGCGATCGCGACGCGCTGGCGCTGGCCGCCGGAGAGCTTGACGCCCCGCGGGCCGACGAGTGTCGCGTACTCCTGCGGCAAGCGGGCGATGAACTCGGCGGCGTGCGCGGCCTCGGCGGCGGCGATGACATCCGCGTCAGTCGCGCCCGGGCGGCCGTAACCGATATTCTCGGCCACGGTGCCGCTGAAGAGGGTCGGTTCCTGCGGGACCAAGCCGACCGCGCCGCGCAGGTCCGCGAGCCGCAACGACCGGATGTCCGTCCCGTCGAGCGTGATGCGCCCGTCTGTCACGTCCCAGAACCGAGGGATCAGATTCCCGAGCGTGGTCTTGCCCGCGCCCGACGGTCCGACCAGCGCCACGACCTCGCCTGGCGCGATGCGCAGGGAGACATCGTCGATCGCAAAGGGAAGGTCAGGGCCGTAGCGGAACTGAACGTGCTCCACCGCGACATCGCCGCGAACGGGCGGAGCGAGCGGTCGCGGGCTCGGCGGGTCGGCGATTCCCGGGGCCGTCTCGAGCAGCTCGACCACGCGCCGCGCCGCGCCTGCGGTCTCCTGGTAGCTCGAGAACAAGCTTGTCAGCGCCGCGACGGCGGCGGCGATGAAGACGGTGTAGAGCAGGAACGACACGAGCGTGCCGGCCGTCACGACCCCGGTGAGCACGAGGCGGCCGCCTTCCCACAGCACCGCCACGGTCCCACCGAACGTGGCGAACGTGATGACGGCGAAGAACGCCCCGCGGATCTTGGCGCGCCGGATCGCGACGCGCACGACCTCCGCCATGCTGGTGCCGTAGCGCCGCCGCTCGCCCGCCTCTTGCACGAAGCTCTGCACGATGCGGATCTCGCTGAACGCCTCCTCGGCCACCCCGGTCGCTTCGGCCACCTTGTCCTGGACCCCGGTGCTCGTGCGGCGCAGTCGGCGCCCGAAGAACATGGCCGAACCCACGACAAAGGGGACCACGACGAGCGCGGTCGCCATGAGCCGGGGGTTCGTGAGGGTGAGCAGAGTGATCCCGCCGATGAGATAGAGAGTCTGCCGCGCGAACTCGGACAGCTGGTAGCTCACCAGGCCCTGAATCGTCCCGATGTCCGCGGACAGGCGGCTGACGAGCTCGCCCGTGCGGCGCTCCGCGAAGAACGCCGGCGACAGCCGCAGCAGATGACCGAAGAGGTCCTCGCGCAGACGCGCTACCACGCGCTCGCCCGTCGCGGACAAGAGGTAGGTCTGCGTGAAGTTGGATAGGGCCTGCAGGACGAACAGCCCGGCCAGGCCGAGCGCGATCCGGTCCAACATGCCGCGGTCGTGCCTCACGAAGGCCGCGTCCAGCAGGTGCCGGACGATTTGGGGGAACGCGAGGCCGATCGCCGCGCTTACGATGAGGCAGATCGTTGCCGTGGCCAGCTGCCTGCGGTAGGGCCGGACCCGCGGCCACAGCCACCCCAGGGTCCGCGGCGAGGGGAACGCTTTCACAACGCGGCGAGGACGAGCTCGGCCCAGACGCCGGTCCCCACGGCGACGTGGGCGGCCTGCAGCGCCTGGGGCAGGTTGAGCAGAACCATGGCAGCCGCGCCCCCGCCCTGGAGCAGGACGAGTGCGAACGCGTAGCGGGCTCCCCAGCTCCCGCTCTTGAACGCCCAGACCAGGGTGTAGCCCGCGAGCGTGTACGCGAGGAGCCTGTGGATCCACTGAATGTCCTGCAGGGGCGTGCTGGGAACGACGTGGCCGCTGCACAGCGGAAACCCGAGGCAGGCGCGAGCGGCCCCCATGTTCGCCGTCAGGGCCCCCAGCAGCACGGTGACGAAGCCGAGTGCGGCGGCTCCGATAGCGGCCGTCGAGGGCCGCCCGACCCCTCCTCGAGCGACGACGAGGAGGCTCGCGAGGATGAGCATCGCGGTCCCCAAGTGCAGGATTACGGTCCAGGGCGGCAGGTCGAGCTTCACCGTGATCGCGCCGAGCGCCACTTGGATTACTAGGAGGGCGAGTGCGGCGGTGGCGGCCCAGGTGGGCACCTGAGTGCCAGTCTCGGCATCAGCACTCCGGCCGCGCGCCAGCCACCACGCCATGCCCGCCACGGTCGCCACGAGCACGCTGACCAAGGCGGCGACCAAACGGTGGCCAAACTCGATCATGGTGGGGAGGTCGGGCGGGGGTACCCAGCGACCGTTGCACAGCGGCCAGTGCTCGCCGCATCCAAGCCCCGAGCCCGTGATCCGGACGATGGCCCCGAGGACGATGAGAAGGTATGTGGCCGTCGCCGCGGCCCATGCGACCTGTTCGAAACGTCGTGTCATAGGTGCCGAAATGTAAACCATGGGTTTCAGGAGGTCCTCGCGGCGGAATCGTGACAGACCTGTGGCTTGGTGTTGGGCCACGCGCCCTATCATCGAGCTGGCGAATGTCGGATGGGCGGTGGAGTTGGCGACCGCGCCCAGGGGAACGGCGCAAACCGCGCGAGCACCAGACCTTGCGCCCGGGGCTGTACGTGCTTCGTCGGGCCGCCCCTTTCAGGGACCACTGGGGATTGCTGGTTGTTGGCCGTGCGCTGGGGGCCGACGTCCCGTCGCCCAAGGATCGTCGCGGCAGGCGTCCGCTCGGGGTTCTGGTGCACTTCACACCCCTCGGGCTCAGGCGGCGCGTGATCTACAGGCTCAGGCCGTGGGCCGTTGAGCGAAAAGTGGACGCCGACGAGCCCGGGGCACTCACCCGCCTTGACCATTTCCTGCAGCGCAACCCGCGCTACCACTTCGCGCTGAACAATTGTGAACACGTCGTCTCCTTTGTCGAGACGGGTGAGGCGCAGAGTCCGCAAGTTCAGGGTCCGCTGGTCGCGGCCGTGCTCGTCGCTTTGTTCGCGTTGCTGAGCCTCTCGACGATCTGACGAAGCGTTCGCCGGGGCTCGAGGGCTGCCGAGGATTTCGGCCCGCCCGCGGGCTGTATATTCTCGCACCCTATGCCAGGACACGCCGACCGCTGGGGCGAGCGGTTGCCCCGCCGCCTCGGCTTGGCGAGCGCCGTCGCGGTGCTTGTGGGCTCGACGATCGGCGGCGGCATCTTCCGCACACCCGCCGTCGTCGCGGCCCGGGTGCCCGCGCCGTTGCCGATGCTGGGCGTGTGGATCGCGGGCGGGGTCCTCGCGCTCTGCGGGGCCCTGACCTACGCCGAGCTCGGCGCGATGTTTCCGCGCTCGGGCGGCGTGTTCGTCTACATCCGGGAGGGATTCGGCCGACTGCCCGCGTTTCTGTTCGGGTGGACCGAGCTTGTGCTGATCCGGGCGTCCGCCCTTGGGGCCATCGCCACGCCGTTCGCCGAATACCTGCTCCGCCTGTGCGGCTTCGATCTCACCCGGCCCGACGCCCAGCGCTCGGTCCACTACGTGGCGGCTGTCGCGATCGCACTCACGGCGGCGCTCAACTACGTGGGCGTCCGCTGGAGCGCGGTGGTCCTCAACGTCGCCACCGCAGCGAAATACGCGGCGCTCGTCGTGCTCGCCCTGCTCGCCTTTGGCTCCGGCCGCGGGACATTCGCCCACTTCGCGGCTCCGGGCGGTGCGGTGTCCATCGGCGCCCTCGGTCTCGCACTGGTCTCGGTGCTGTGGGCATACGACGGATGGGGGGACGTGTCGTTCGTGGGCGGCGAAGTGCGGGACCCGGAACGGAACCTGCCGCGCGCGCTCTTCATCGGCACGGCCGCGATCGTGCTGATCTACCTCGTCGTCAACGCGGCCTACCTCTATCTCATCCCGATGCCCGAGCTCAGCCGGTCCCCGCTCGTGGCGGCCGACGCGGCACAGGTGGTGCTCGGCCGCCCCGGCGTCGCGGCGGTCGCGGTCGTCGTCCTCGTCTCCACGTTCAGCAGCCTGCTCGGCTCGCTCCTCACCGCTCCGCGGATCTTTTTCGCCATGGCGGACGACGGGCTGTTCTTTCGGGCCGTGGCCCGCGTGCACCCGCGGTTCGAGACGCCGTCGACCGCGATCGTTGTCACGGCTTGTCTCGGTGTCGCGTTCGTGCTCGCGCGGACCTTCGAGCAGCTCGCCGACCAGTTTGTGGTCGCGATCTTTCCGTTTTACGCCCTCGCCGCCGCCGCGATCTTCGTGCTGCGCCGGCGACGCCCCGACGCGCCGCGGCCGGTGCGGGTCTGGGGATATCCCGTGGTGCCGCTCCTGTTCGTGCTGTCGAGCTTTGTAATCCTCGGTGACGCGCTCTGGGCCCACCCGGGGACGACGGGCTTCGCGTTTCTCGGAATCCTGCTCGGCATCCCCGTGTACTCCCTCTGGCAACGGCGCGCCGCGCGGGCCTAGCCGTCGTTCAGGTCCGGGTGCGCCGCAGTAGCCAGACGGCGGCGCCGCCGAACAGGACGTTGGGAAACCACGCCGCCACCGCCGGCGGCAAGACGCCGCCTCCACCGACGGCCTGACTCAGCTGCACGAGCAGCAGGAAGACGAACGTCGTGCCGAGGCTCACCGCCACTCCCCACGCCGTGCCCGAGCGCGGACCAGCGATGGCGAGGGGCGCGCCGAAGAGGGCCACGACGAGGCACGTGCAGGGGATCGCGAGCTTGAGCGCCCGCTCGACGCGCAGCTTGCGGGTATCGGAGCCGCTCCGGTTGAGCGCGTTGATGTAGCGGCTGAGCTCGGCGAAGCGCATCTCCTCGGGCGCCTTGGGCTCGGCCAACAGGTCGACCGGTCGTTCTCTGAGCGCCTGGATCCGCATCGAATCGAACGCGAAGGAGCGTTCCTGGGTGGGCCCGAGTAGGTATCGCACCGCTCCCTGATGCAGCATCCAGCCGCGCGCGGGGCCCGTGCCCGTGTAATGGGCGCTCGCCGCCGCGACCTCGATCGTGGGGTAATCGGGGCCGCTCCCCTCCCGCTCCATGATGACGTCGGCGATGTCGCCCACGTCCACGTTCAACGAGCGGATCGCATACACCCAGCCACCGTCCGCGCGGTACACGAAGTTGTAGCGCACGCTCAGAGCGTGGACCGGCCGGTCGCCGAGGAGCTCGGCGCGTCGCAGCGTGCCGACCGGAGCGATCTCGCCGATCACGACACCGAACAGCACGGTGGCCGCGGCCGCGATGACGAGCGGCTTCACCAGTCGATGAAATGAGACGCCGGAGGCCTTGGCGGCGGTGAGCTCGGAGTAGCGCCCGAGCGGTCCTACGGTGAACACGGTGGCGAAGAGCACCGCCGCCGGCAGCACCAGGAACATCACCTCCGGCACGTAGAACACATAGGAGAGGGCGACGGCCTTTCGGCCGAGGCCGCGGGCGAGATAGCTCCCCAGCTTGTCCGTCAGGTCGATGATGATCACTACCAGCGGAAAGCCGAGCTCGGCGAGCAGCATGATCTTGATCCACTCGCGCAGCAGGTAGCGGTCGAGGGTCCTCACCGCTGCCCCCATGGGAGCCAGCCGAGGAGGCTCGCTCGCAGGTCGGCCCAGTCCCCGCCCGAGATCGACTGCCCCGGGCGCCGCGCGAGCGCGAGTCCGACGAGCCCCACACCGCTGAACAGCACGTTCGCCGTCCACATGGCGAAGAACGGCGACACGACCCGCCGGTTGCCCAGCTCTTCTCCACCGATGAGCCCGACGTAGTAGATGGTGAACACCACGAGGCTCACCCCGATCACGAGACCGATGCCACCGCGCGGGAAGCGGATCGCGATCGGAATCCCGAGCAGGGCGAACACCAGGCAAGCGACGGAGAGGGCGTACTTCTTCTGGATCTCAATTTCGAAGCGGGCGGCCCGGTCCTCCGCGGCCTGCAGGTGGACCGCGGCCGACTCGGTCGCGCCCGGCGTGACGAGCGGGGGGAGCGGTCGGGTGGGTGGAGCACGCGAGCGCGTCGGCGTTTGCGCGCCCGCGGCCCGCGGCCCGAGGCTCGGGAGCAGATGGAGGAGGCGGCAGTACAGACCGATCGGCCTCGAGTCGGGGGGCGGCGCGGACACCGCGGCGAGGGGCACGATGCCCGCGAGCCGCCGCAGATCGTTCTCCACGGCCAGGTGCCCCTCTTCGTTCGCCTGCGCGAACTCAGCGTGCGCATCTCGCACCACCTGACGCATCTCGCACACCCCCATCTCGCGGTCCGAGCGATAGGGGTCGGTCTCGGTCCGCTGGAGCTTGTTGCCAACGCCTTCGACCCGGATGCGGTTCGTTCGGAAGAACGTGCGGTTGAACTGCGTCGGGTCCGTCCGGTTTACCTGGCGGGTGTTCCCGTCAAAGAGTGTTAGAAAGAGGTCGCGGCCGTCGGGCGTGTACGCCATGTGTCCCACAGCGGCGCTGATGATGCGGCGCCGGTCCACATCTTCGAGATCGTAGAGCGTCACGTCCGCCAGCGCATTGTTCACGGCGTCGATCCGGGCGGCGCGGAGGAAGAAGCGCCCGGGCACGACCTCGTTGATGACTTGTTCCTTGAGATAAAACGACGGCTTCTTGCGCTGGATATCGACGAGCAACAGCCGCAGGGAGTGATTCGCGCGCGGCAGCACCTGGTCGTTCCAGAAAAAGGCGAGCGCGCCCACGACCGCGGCCCCGGCGATGACGGGGCCGAGTAACTGGCCTACGCTCACGCCGCTCGCCTTCATGGCGGTGATTTCATGATCGGCTGCGAGCCGCGTAAAGGCGTACAGGACCGCGACGAGAACGGCCATCGGCAGCGTCGTCGCGACGATGAACGGGAGCGACAGCACGAAGACGTCGGCGATGACGGTCCCCGGGAGCCCCTTGCCCACGAGGTTCCCGAGCTGTCGCGCGATTTGTTGAATGAGGAGAAAGGCCGTGAGGGCCCCGAGGGCGAAGCCGAACGGTGCGAGATGCTGTCGGAGCAGGTAGCGGGTGAGGATGCGCACGGTCGGTCGCGCCATTATATTCGCCGCTTCTCCTCCCAACAAGACATGCCTCTCACCCTCGCTCGGCCTCGGCTGCAACTCTGGGGTCGTACCCCGAGCGCGCCCGCGAGGTCGACTGCGGCGACCGTCGTGTCGTGCGCACTCCTTGGGGGGCTGCTCGCCTGCCATGGGCGGGGCACTCAAGGCCCGGCGGTCCGCGAGTTCGACGGCCAGCGGGCGTTCTCATACGTGAGCCAGCAAATGGCCTTCGGCCCGCGCATCCCGGGCACCCCCGCCCACGACAGCGAGGGGGACTGGCTCGCGGCCCACCTGCGCGCGACGGCCGACACGCTAGTCGTTCAGGCGTTCGTCCACGTCACGCGGAAAGGGGATACGCTTCATCTCCGGAACTTCCTCGCGCGCTTTCGACCCCAGGCCACCGATCGCGTCCTGTACCTCGCGCACTGGGATACGCGCCCGCACGCCGACCACAGCCCGGATCCCGCCCTCCGCGAGCGGCCTGTACCGGGCGCGGATGACGGTGCCTCGGGCGTCGCGGTGCTGCTCGGCGTGGCGGACGCCTTGAAAGCGAAGCCGCCGGCGAGCGGCGTCGACCTCCTGTTTGTGGACGGCGAAGACTACGGGTCCTTCTCGGACACGAACGACGTCCTGATCGGCTCCCGGTACTTCGCGGGCCATCAGCCGGCGGGGTATCCGCCCCTCTACGGCGTGCTGTTCGACATGGTCGGGGCCAAGGACCTGCAGATCTACTACGAGGAGAATTCGCAGGCCAGGGCGCCGGAAGTCGTGGATCGGGTCTGGCGCACGGCCAAGGACCTGGGATATGACCGGTACTTTCTGCCGGGCGTGAAGTACGCGCTCATCGACGACCATGTTGCCTTGCAGCACGCCGGGATCCACGCGATCGACGTCGTCGACTTCGACTACCCCCCCTGGCACACCACCGAGGACACGATCGACAAGGTGAGCGCCGCCTCGCTCCAGGTTGTGGGCGACGTGGCTGTGGCGCTGCTTCGCTAGCCCAAACGTTCCAGATTGCAGTGTTTCATGCTTGACACACCTTTGCGACAAAGTAATTTAGGTTGTTCTATCTCAACGAGTTGCGTACGGCCACCGCAGCAGCCACCACGGACAAATTGGGTGACATCCTCGTCCGTGAGGGGTTGATCACCCAGGAACAGCTCAAGAAGGCGCTGCTCGAGCAGAAGACCTCGGGGATGCGTCTCGGCTACACTTTGGTCAAGCTCGGCTACATCGAGGAGACCGAGGTCACCAAGATGCTGGCCCGGCAGTACCGCATGCCGGCCGTTGATCTCTCCCGCTTCGAAGTCGACCCCAAGATCCTGAGGCTCCTCACCGCCGACATCGCGACCAAGTACACCGTCCTGCCCCTCAAGCGGGAAGGCCGCACGTTGACGATCGCCATCGCCGACCCGAACAACGTCACGGCGATCGAGGACATCAAATTCATCACGCGCTGCGATGTCTTCCCGGTGGTCGCGGGGGAGTACACGCTCCGGAACGCCATCGAGCGGTACTACCAGCAGTCCGATGCGCAGCTGCAGACCCTGCTGAAGAGCGTCGAGGCGGAAGACCTCGAGCTCGTCGAGGAGTCGCAGGACGAGGACGTCAAGGCGCAGGACTTGGCCGACGACGCCCCGGTCGTGAAGCTCATCAACGGTCTCCTCACCGATGCGGTCAAACGCGGCGCGTCGGACATTCACATCGAGCCGTTCGAGCACGAGATGCGCGTCCGCTACCGGGTGGACGGGTCGCTGCAGGAAGTGATGAAGCCGCCGATCAAAATGCGGGCTGCGCTCACGTCGCGCGTCAAGATCATGGCCGCGCTGAACATCGCGGAGCGCCGCGTGCCGCAGGACGGGCGCATCAAGCTCAAGATGGGCACCCGGGTCATCGACTTCCGCGTGTCCACACTGCCGGTGCTGTTCGGCGAGAAGATCGTGCTGCGCATCCTCGACAAGGGCAACCTGACCCTCGATCTCGCGAAGTTCGGGTTCGAGCCCAAGGCCGAGCAGGACCTGCTGCGGGCGATCCTGAACCCCTACGGGATGGTCCTCGTCACCGGTCCCACGGGGTCCGGCAAGACGACGACGCTGTACTCGGCTCTCTCGCGGATCAACACCATCGACGTCAACATCATGACCGCCGAGGACCCGGTCGAATACAATCTGATCGGCATCAACCAGGTCCTCGTGCGCAACGAAGTCGGCATGACGTTCGCGGCCGCGCTGAAGGCGTTCCTGCGGCAGGATCCGAACATCATTATGGTGGGCGAGATCCGCGACATGGAGACCGGGTCGATCGCGATCAAGGCCGCGTTGACCGGACACCTCGTGCTGTCTACGCTCCATACGAACGACGCCCCGTCCACGGTCACGCGTATGGTCGACATGGGGATCGAGCCGTTCAACGTCGCGAGTGCCGTGAACCTGATCGTGGCGCAACGGCTCGTGCGCCGGGTCTGCTCGGGTTGCAAGGCCCAGCACACCTATCCGGAGGAGGAGCTCAAGGCGTTCGGCTTCGACCTGGCCGAGGCCGCGAAGCTGACGTTCTTTAAGGGGACGGGCTGCGACACCTGTAACGGCTCCGGATACAAGGGCCGGCAGGGGTTGTACGAGGTCATGTCGCTCACGAGTGCCTTGCGACGCCTCGTGCTCAAGGGCGGGTCGACCGAGGAGCTGCGCGAGCAGGCGGTGAAGGACGGGATGCTCACGCTGCGCATGGACGGCATGGTGAAAGTGAAGCGGGGCATCACCACTCTCGAGGAAGTCGTGAAGGAGACTGCGGCATGACCCTCAACCTGCGGGCGCTGCTCGAGGAAATGATCGAGAAGGACGCGTCCGACCTCCACCTCGTGGCGGGCGAGCGGCCCAAGCTGCGCATCGACGGCGACATCATGAACGCCTCCGCCGAGGACGTGCTGACCCCGAAGGACACGCTGTCGCTCGCTTATTCGGTGCTCACCGAAAATCAGAAGAAGCGCTTCGAGACCGAGAGCGAGCTGGACTTCTCCTTCGGGATCCAAAACCTCGCCCGCTTCCGCGGTAACTGCTTCAAGCAGCGGGGCTGCGTGTCGCTCGTGATCCGCCAGATTCCCTTCAACGTCCGCACCTTTGAGGACCTCGGCCTCCCAGCCGTGGCGGCCAAACTGGCCGAGCGTCCGCGCGGACTCGTGCTGGTCACGGGCCCTACGGGCTCGGGCAAGAGCACGACGCTCGCGGCGATGATCGACAAGGTCAACAAGGAGCTCAAGGGTCACATTATCACGGTCGAGGATCCGATCGAGTTCATTCATCGCCACCAAAGCTGCATCGTGAACCAGCGGGAGGTCGGCACCGACACGTCGTCCTTCTCGTCTGCCCTCCGCTACGCCCTGCGGCAGGACCCGGACGTCGTGCTGATCGGCGAAATGCGCGATCTCGAGACGACCCAGGCTGCGTTGACGATCGCCGAGACGGGCCATCTGGCGTTCGCCACCCTGCACACGAATTCGGCCGCCGAGACGATCAACCGCATCATCGACATCTTCCCGTCGCATCAACAGGCGCAGATCCGCACCCAGCTCGCGTTCGTGCTCGAGGGCGTGCTCACCCAGACGCTCCTGCAGAAGGCCAAGGGCAAGGGCCGGGTCATGGCCGCGGAGATCCTTGTGTGCACGCCGGCGATCCGGGCGCTGATCCGGGACGACAAGGTCCACCAGATCGAATCGTCGATGCAGGCAGGGAAGAAGTTCGGCATGCAGACCATGAACGACTCCTTGTACGTCCATTATGTGAACCGCGAGGTCACTAAAGAGGAGTGTCTGCGCGTGTCGTCGAACCCGAACGATTTCCTCCGGATGCTCGGGGAGCAGCCCGTCGACGAGCGGGAGGCCCCGGCCTCGGGCCCCCCCGGCAGTGGCGGTCAACCCAAGCTGGCGGCGCGCCGCTAGGCGCCGGAAGGAGCACCGATGCCTGTCTTCCTCTACACCGCGCGCACCCTGAAAGGCGATCTCGTCAACGACAAGATCGACCTCCCGACGCGGGACGACGTGATCGCGCACTTGCGCAAGAACCGGCTCGTCGTGGTGCAGGTTCGGCCCGCCCCGCGGGAACTGAAGATCAGCCTGAAGTTCGGCGGCGGAGTCAAGACCCACGACATCGTGGTGATGACGCGGCAGTTCGCGACCATGATCAACTCCGGCCTCCCCCTCGTGCAGGCCCTCGATATCCTGTCGCAGCAGAGCCAGAACAAGGTGCTGGCGGACGTGACCCGGCAGGTTGTCTACGACGTCGAGAGCGGGCAGACGCTCGCCGACGCGCTCCGCAAGCACCCCAAGGCCTTCAGCGACCTCTACGTCAACATGGTTGCGGCAGGTGAGGCGGGCGGTATTCTCGACACGATTCTCATCCGGCTCGCCCAGTTCCTCGAGAAGAACGACCTGATCGTCCGGAAGGTGAAGGGCGCGATGGTGTATCCCGCCGTGATCCTGTCCGTCGCCGCGATCGCCGTGTCCGTCCTGCTGATCTTCGTCATCCCGACGTTCCAGGCGATGTTCGCCTCGGTGAACCTCGAGCTGCCGCTGCCGACCCGGATCGTGATCGGCGCGAGCGACGTCCTCAAACACTACTGGTGGGCGATGGGCGGGGGGGCGATACTGGCCGTGGTGGGGTTGAACCGCTACTACAAGACGCCGCCCGGCAAACTGCAGATCGACACCTTCCTGATCAAGTTCCCCGTGCTCGGCGACCTGATCCGGAAGTCGGCCGTCTCCCGGTTCACGCGGACGCTCGGCACCCTGATCTCCTCGGGCGTCTCGATCTTGGACGGGCTCGAGATTACCGCTCGCACGGCGGGCAACCAGGTGATTCACAACGCGGTTATGGAGTCGCGGGCGTCGATCGCCGGCGGGGACACGATCGCGGCGCCGCTGCAGAAATCCAAGGTCTTTCCGCCCATGGTGATTTCGATGATCGCGGTGGGGGAGCAGACGGGCGGGCTGGACGAGATGCTGACGAAGATCGCGGACTTCTATGACGACGAGGTGGACGCGGCCGTGACCGCCCTGCTCTCGCTCATGGAGCCGATCATGATCGTGGTGCTCGGCGTTATCGTGGGCGGCATGGTGGTCGCGATGTACCTGCCGATCTTCGACATGGTGAACGCGGTCCAATAGCGCACGCCTGCCCGAACCTGACGAAGGCCTCCCCGGAGCACCGTGGGAGGCCTTCGTGTTTTGTGCGGTGACCTTACAACGCTGTCAATGACCGAGGGCGGCGTTGATCGCCGCGCGGACAGTCGAGCGGGTCTCGGTGGCCGCTGCGGCGGCGAGCCGCGCGCGGCCCGTCGGACCGCCGATCTGCGCGAGCGTCTGGACGCCAGCCACCGCATACAGGGGATCGGGGTCGTCCAGGGCCCGGGTCGCGGCGGCCGCGCCACGCGCCGCATCCGTGGCCGCGAGCGCCGACAGTCCCGCGGTCCGCAAGTCCCGGGGCTCGCTCGACGCCGTGAAGGCCTCGAGGGCGTCGAGCACCCGCGGATCGTGCTGTCCAGCGAGCGCGCGCAAAGCGTTCGCCCGCAGCCTGAGCGACTGTCCCGGCGTGGCGGCCTCGAGCAGCGTCGGCAAGGCGCCCGCGCCCTCCGCCCGAGCGATGATGTGAAGTGCGCGTGCCCGGACGACGTCGCTTGGGTCCCCAGCATAGGCCGTCCTCGCCGCCGCGCTCGCGCCTTGCGGGTCCAGGGAATCGAGGGTCACGAGGGCCTGGGCTCTGACCCCTGAGTCGGGGTCGCGGAGCGCCGAGCGAACGACCACGAGCGTCGCGCGGGAGGAATCCGTACCGAGCTGGGCGATTGCGCGGCGCCGCAGGAACGGGTCGTGCTCGTTCAGCGCGATCAAGTGACGGGCCGCTACGGCGGCGCTGTCCGTCGCCCCGGCCAGGGCCTCGAGTGCCCAGAGCCGCCCCGAAAAGTCGAGATCATGCTCCGCCATGGCTCCGAGCTCCGCTGTCGTCATATCGCTCGTCACGACGCCGAGCAGCCAGCCTCCTTCGTCGAACCGCAGCGCGAGCGGCTCCGACGGGAGCGGGATCGAGAAGGCCTCACTCGCGCGGGAGACGGTGATCGTGCGGCGCACCACCGAGTCACGCGTCGTGATCCGCACGGTGACAGGGAATCGGAACAGGGGGTGACGCGCGTCAACGGGCTGCGTCTGCGCTACCGAGAGCGCGAGCACCCGAGCGCTCGGGTCCCACCGGCGCGCAAAGCGCACCCGCGGGTAGCCGATGCCGTAGGCCCACTGATCGAAAAACCAGCCGAGGTCGCAGCGGCACGTCTTTTCGAACGCGTTGGCGAAATCAGCGGTCGTCACCGGCTGAAAGGCGTTGTCGGCGAGGAAACGGTGCATCCCGGCCCAGAAAAGCGAGTCGCCGAGGAGATGGCGGAGCTGGTGCGCGACCTGGGCGCCCTTCGGGTAGACGTGACCGCTGAAGAACAGGGCGACCGGGTCGTTGCCTTCGTATTCACCCCACACGAGCGGCCGCTCCTGGCCGAGGTCTGCGTCCATGGCCTCGCGTTGCTGTTGCCACCACTCGAGCTCGGCCGCGTCGAGTCCCCGCGTCTTTTCGAGCTGCACGGACTCGAGGTAGGTGGCGAGTCCCTCGTTGAGCCAGATGTCGGCCCACTCCGCGGTGGTCGTCAGGTCGCCTACCCACTGGTGCGCGAGTTCGTGGGCGACGAGATCGCGCCCGTCGCTTTCGGGTTCGTCGGCCGCCGAATGCAGCGCGAGGTCGGTCTGGGTGGTCGCCGTGACGTTCTCCATGCCCCCGTAGGTGAAGTCCGGCACCGTGACCTGGTCGTACTTCGCCCAGGGGAACGGGATCCCGAGGAGTCGCGAATAGAGCTCGATCATAGCGGGCGTCTCCGCGAACGTGCGCCACGCGGCGGGGACGGTGTCAGGGTAGACCCAGTAGTCGACCGGAACGCCGCGCCACTGGTCGTGCAGCACCGTGAAGGGTCCGACGACCACGGAGTAGAGATAAGTCGACGCCGGCTTATCCTGGACCCAATGCCAGACCTGCTGGGCGCCGCCGTTTACCGGGGTCACGTCGGCCAGGCGCCCGTTCGAGAGGACCTTGAGGCCCGAGTCCGCGGTGACGAGGAACTCCCAGGTAGTCTTGTTGTCGGGCGCGTTGAACGTCGGCACCCAGGCCGCGACCTCGATCGTCTCGCCCTGCGACCACACAACGTTCCGGCGGGGGACGAAATAGATGCCGCGCTCGGGGGTTCCGTGGTAGCGCAGGGTGAAGGCGACTGTGTCGCCTGTGTGTCCTCCGGGAAGGAAGACGGTCACGTGGGTACTGTCGGCGCTGAAGTGGAGCGGGTGTCCGGACAGATCCGTGGCTTGGTCGATCGTGAGGTGATCGGCGTCGAGGCGGAGCGTGTCTGAGGGCCCAAGGAGCACCGCCCGCGTCGTCACGTCGGCCGCAAGCGTCCGATGCGCTACGTCGAAGCGCAACGCGATTCGCTGGTGGACGAGGTGGTAGGGGCGGGGAGCCGCGGGCCAGGCGCGAGGGGGCTTATAGGGCCCGAACGTCGGGGGGTGTTGGGCTTGAACGGGCGTGATCCACGCGGCGGCTAGCGCCGTCCACACCGAGCAGAAGCGCAGCATCCGGTTCCTCCTGAAATTGTCCCAGCGCGGGGGTGCGGGCGGGATCGGGGCGGCTGTGGTCTGACCGCCGGGTGCTCCGGGTGTCTAGGTCCCGGGCCCCGCAGGGGCCCCGGTGGCGTCGACTGCCTCGCGGTGGAATGCGTCGAGGTTCTTCGCGTGCTCGTCATACTCGGGCAGCTTACGGGCCCGCTCCCCTGCCTCATGCTTCAGGAAGTCGCGGTAGGCCTGCAGTGCTCCTCGCGAGTCCTTCTTCGCTTCGAGGGCGCGTGCGCGGAGCATGAACCCGAATAGGTGCGTCGCCGCGACCTGGCGGATGGAATCGGCCTGCGCGAGCGCCGCCGCCGCGTCCCCGCCCGTCAGCTCGAGGACGCCCACGTGGTAGCGGGCGTCGACGTTCAGGTTCGGCAGCATGGCGTAGGCCTGCAGCGCCATGGGCAGAAAGAAGTCCGCGCTGTCGGGCTTTCCCGCGGCGTGGAGGGCCATGACGCGGTTATAGAGCCTCGTCGCCCGCTCTTCGGGGCTCATTTGGCTGATGTCGGGAGGCATGCCCCCCCCACCGCCCATCATCGGTGCCACCGGGGCCCCCGCGGGTTCTGCGGTCGGCGCGCCGTCCCCCGTGCTCCGACCCACGCGCATCAGGACCACCGCGACCAGAGCGCCGAGCGCGATGCCGGCCACCGCCCAGGGTAGGCCGGCCTGCCAACCGGTGGCCGTCTGGGCCCCTCCCACCCGGGCCCCGCATTTGTGGCAAAAGCGGGCTGTTGGGTTGAGGGGCGCTCCGCAGGTGTGACAGTTCATGGTGGAGGACAATGTAATCGTCGCGCGCGAGCGTTGAAGGTCTTGGTCGGCCGCGATACCTTCAGCGGACCGACCACAGGAGTTTCTCGATGGGTAAGGGTGATCAGCGGACGAAGCGTGGCAAGATCTTTCGCGGGACCTACGGCAACACCCGCCTTCGGAAGAAGCGCACCGCGGCGACGCCGCCACCGGAACGGCCCGCTCGGCCCGCGCCCCCCCCGCGTCCGCCCGCAGGCGGGTGACGCGCGCCGCTCTTGCACTCTGCGAGAGCCCTTCCAATACTAGGGGCCTGCGCCCTGGGGACCTAGGCCCACCCCAATCACGCTAACAAATTGGCGCATTTTTACTTAGCCGGGGTCGTCTCGGCCGGGTCTTGGAGCTTCTCGCGACGCGATTGAGGCCGACGTGCGCTGGTTCTGGAGCCGGGACGCCGCCGCTGTAATTCCCACCCCGCAGAGCCTGCTTCGGTCGATCTACGTCGGCCGGCTATGCGTGGCCGCCGCGATCTATCTGTCGGCCGCGCTCAAGTTCAACGTCGCGGGTCCGCTTGACCTCCTGCTGACGTCCTCCGTCCTCCTCGCGACCGTCGCGGTGGACGTCGCCTCGTATTGGCACACGCATCTCCGCGGGCGAGCTCCGAGCCTCACCTTCCTCTACGCCCAGGCGATTTTCGACGTCGTCCTGATCACGATGGTGGTTCACATCACCGGTGGGCCGCTGAGCGATTTCACCCCGCTCTACGTCCCCCTAATCGCCGTGACGGCGGTGCTGCTGCCGGCCGGGAGCACGGCGCTCATTACGGCCCTGGTGGGCATCGTGTATTCGGCCGACGTCATTTTCGGACACCGCACGCCGCTGACGCCCAGTATCGGCATCCAGCTCGGGATCTTTGCCGGGGTGGCGGTGGTGACGGCGTACTTCGCCAGCCGCGTCCCCATGATCGGGGCCGAGCGCGAGGCGTTGGCCGGCGAGCTACGCCGCGCCCGGATCGAGGCGGACGATGTGCTGCAGAACATTCCGACCGGCGTAGTCACCGTGGACGGCGACGGCCGACTCCTCTACTGCAACACGGCGGCGGAATCGATTCTAGGATTTCGCGCACGCGACTGGGGGATTCGCCCCATCATGCCCGAGTTCGCGCGTGTCGCGCCCGAGTTCTGGGCGGCGCTCACCGCGACCGCCCGCCGCGGCGTGCGCGCGATGCGCGTCGAGGCCACCGTGCATCGCCCGGACCGGACGTTCCCGATCGGGCTCACGACCAACACACTGGCGCCCGCGCCGAACGCGTCCCCCCGGGTCACGGCGATTTTCACCGACATCTCCGATTCGAAGCGCCTCGCCGAGCTGCACCTCCGTGCCGCCCGTCTCGAGGGCGTTGCCGAGTTGTCGGCGAGCCTTGCCCACGAGATCAAGAACCCCCTCGCGTCGATCCGTTCGTCCGTCGAGCAGCTCGCGCGGGCGAAGCGCGCGGACGCGGACGAGCGGTTCCTCGCCGGCCTCATCGTGCGTGAGAGCGATCGGCTGTCGCGGTTGCTGTCGGAGTTTCTCGATTTCTCGAGAGTCCGCGTGACCGAGTGTCGGCCCCTCGACCTCCGTGACGTCGTGTCCGCCTCGATCCGCCTCGTGCGACAGCACACGGACTGTCCCGCCGACGCGCGAATCGATCTCGTGGGCGAGCCGACGGTGATGGAAGGGGACGAAGACCTGCTTCACCGCGTCGTTTCGAACCTCATTCTCAACGCCCTCCAGGCGAGTGGCGTCGGTGCGCGGGTGATGGTGACGGTGGGCCAGGCCGTCTCGTCCGAGATCCCGAGTGGAGCGGGGATCGAGAGCCCCGTGTTCCTCCGGGTAGCGGACAACGGCCCCGGGATCCCCGACGCCGTGCGGGAGCGGCTGTTCGAGCCGTTCGTCACCGGTCGCGCGGGAGGCACGGGTCTCGGACTCGCCATCGTGCAGCGCGCCGTCGACGCGCACCGGGGCATCGTGCTCGTGGACACGGCCGCTGGCCAGGGCACGACGTTCACCGTCTATTTCCCGTCCGCACGGCGGAAGGAAGAAGCAGCGTGAGTCAGGCCCCTTCGATTCTCATCGTGGACGACGAGCAGGGCATTCTCGACACCCTCCGGATCCTGCTCAAGAACGAGGGGTTCGATATCACGACGGCCCAGGGAGGGAAGGCCGGTTTGGAGCACCTGCGGGCGTCGGCCCCGGACATCGTGCTGACCGACATCAAGATGCCGGGCGTTACTGGCATCGACATCCTCGCCGCCGTGAAGGAGCAAGACCCCGAGACCCCGGTCATTCTCATGACCGCCCAGGCCTCGCTGCAAAGCGCGATCCAGGCCGTCAATGAAGGTGCCTTTCATTACGTCCAGAAGCCCTTTTCCAACGATGAGATCGTGGCCCTGTGTCGGCGCGCGGCCGAGGTGCGTCAACTCAAGGCTGAGAACAAGCAGCTCCGCCAGGAGATCCGCCGCCGGGAGCGGTCGGGCCTCGTGCGGCCCCTCGGGAAGTCGCGTTCGTTCGAGGAGGTGCTTCGTCTCGTCGAGCAGGTCGCCCCGACCGAGAGCACGGTTCTCATCCAGGGCGAGTCGGGCACGGGGAAAGAGGTGATCGCGCGCTACATCCACGAGCTCTCGACGCGGGCGGACGGATCGTTCCTGTCGTTGAACTGCGGGGCGTTGCCCGAGAGCCTCCTCGAATCGGAGCTCTTCGGGCACGTGAAAGGCTCGTTCACGGGTGCCGTTCGCGACAAGCAGGGTCTCTTTGCCGCGGCTCGCGGCGGCACGTTCTTCCTTGACGAGATCGGCGAGATGTCGCCTGCCACGCAGGTCAAACTGCTTCGGGTCCTGCAGGAGCGGGAGGCGATACCAGTCGGCGGCACGGAGGCGATCCCGGTGGACGTCCGTGTCGTGGCGGCCACCAACCGGAACCTCGAGGACGACATCAAGCGGGGCCGATTCCGCAGCGATCTCTACTACCGGCTGAACGTGATCGCGATCAATCTGCCGCCGCTGCGGGAGCGGCGGGACGACATCGCGATTTTCGTCTCGGCCTTCCTCGACCGGATCGCCGTCGAGCGGAGCGAACCGCCCAAGCGCCTTGACGCTGAAGCCCTGGAAGCCGTGATGCACTACGACTGGCCGGGCAACGTCCGGGAGCTCGAGAACGCGCTCGAGCGGGCCGTCGTGCTGACGAAGAGCGAGACGATCGACCGGGCGGCGATGCCTGACCGGGTCACCGAGCGGCGCGCCGAGCCGGTCGTGGCGGAACGGCAGCACGTGAACCCGACGCTCGACGTGATCGAGCAGGCCTACATCCGCTGGGTCCTTGATAACGAAGGGGGCAACAAGACCCGCGCCGCTGAGGTGCTCGGCATCGACCCTTCCACGCTGTATCGCAAGCTCAGCCGTTACGACGGGACCGAGAAGCCGGGACCTGAGCCTTGAAGGTGTCCGTTGTCGTACCGATCTACAACGAGGTGTCTACGATCGAACGCGTGGTCGAGCGCGTGCGCAGCGTGCCGTTGACCGTGGAGATCATCGCGGTGGACGACGGTTCGCGCGACGGATCGGGCGCGGTGCTGGACAAGCTGTACGAGACCGGCCGGGTCGACCGCGTGGAACGCCATGCGCAAAACCGCGGGAAGGGTGCCGCCATTCGATCCGGCATCGCCTGCGCGACCGGCGATGTCATCGTCGTCCAGGATGCCGATCTCGAGTACGACCCTGTCGAGCTTCCCACATTGCTCGAACCAATCCAGGCTGGGAAGGCAGACGCAGTCTACGGCTCGCGCTTTCAGGGGGGACCGCACCGCGTGCTCTATTTTTGGCACTCGGTTGGCAACCAGGTGATCACCCTCCTCTCCAACATGTTCACGAACTTGAACCTGACCGACGTCGAGACGTGCTACAAGCTCGTACGGGCGGATTTCATGAAGCGGCTCCCGCTGACGGCCGACCGGTTCGGGTTCGAGGTCGAGGTCACCGCGCGCTTGGCGCAGGCGGGTGCGCGGATGTGGGAGCTGCCGATCTCATACTCCGGGCGTACCTACGCGGAGGGCAAGAAGATCACGTGGCGTGACGGGGTCGCCGCCCTGGTCCACATCGTTCGCTACAACGTATTCCCGCCGGCCGGGGCGTGGCGGGCTCCCTGACGCCACGTCGCGCGGCGGGGCTCGCCGGCCTCGTCGCGCTTGCCGGCGGTGCGGTCGCCCTTAATCACAACATCGTTGGGGTCTATTACGACGATGGCTTATACGCCGGCCTCGCCTGGGCGCTGGGGCACGGCCGGGGCTTCGTCTACCCCAACCTTCCCGGCACCCCCGCAGCGATTCACTACCCGCCGGCCTATCCTCTCATGCTCGCGCCCCTGTTCGGCGCGCTGTCCGTTCCCACGGCGGTGTTTGCGGGCAAAGTCGTGAACCTGCTCTGCGCGGCCCTCGCCACGGCACTGCTCGTCTGGCATGCCGCGCGGCAGGACTTAATCGGCAAGGGCGTCACGCGTTGGCTCGCGGTCGTACTCGGCGCCGCGGCGGCAGTCGCCATCCCCTGGCTGTCGATCCTGACGACGCTCATGTCGGAGCCCCTGTTTGCGCTGCTCACGAGCATTGCGGTGATCCTTGGCGACCGCGCGCCGCCCGAGCTCGGGAGCCGTGGCGCCGCGTTGGCCGCGGGCGCGACGGCCGCCGCCGCGTCGCTCGTGCGCACGATCGGCATCGCTCTGTGCGTCGGTGTCGTCGTGCAGGTGTGGCGGAATACCAGGAGCCGCGGTCCCCGAGCGGCGGGGATCGCCGTCGCTTGGGCTGCGAGCCCGTGTCTCGTCGCGGCCGTGGGATGGGCATGGTGGGTGCGAGCTCACCGCGGGGGTCTCGACCCTCTCCTCGCCTCAGACTACGGCTCCTACCTGTCGCTTCTGTCGACCGTAAGCCTCGGCTCGGTCCTGCGCGGGCTCGCCGACTTGCCCCGCCCGCTCGCAGTGCTGACGCTGAACTGGGCGCCGAACTACTTCCTCTATTACCTGTGTGGGGTGCCCGCGATCGTCGTGGGGGTGTGCGGGTTGTGGCAACTCGCGCGGACCTCGGTGATCGGCGGCACGTTGGTCGCATATCTCGCCGTGCTCGCGCTGTGGCCCGTGCCGCCAGACCGCTTCCTGTGGGCCGTCCTGCCCTGGCTCGCCATCGCTTGGGCCACCGGTGCGGCCGCACACTGGCGAGCGACATGGTGGCGGACCCCGGTCCTGGCCCTCGCCGCCGTGCTCGGTTTCGGGTTCGTTCGCTACCAGGTGCGCGGCTTCGCTGGCCGGTGGTGGGAACGCGCAGGAGCGCAAGTCGCGGCGGAGTTTCCCGCGGTGCTCGCGCACGTGGATTCCCTGCCGTCCGACGCGGTGATCGCCACCGATCACGAGCCCCTGGTCTGGCTCTACACTGGTCGCCGGGCGGTACCGTTCTACATCTATGCGATCCATGGACGCACCGTCTTCGAGCCGCCGGTAGACGTGCACCGCGCGTATCTCGAGCGCCAGGGCGTCACGTACGTCTTGGCGGGGGGCGGCGACCTGCGGGGCAGCGAGGAGCTCGAACGGTTGCGTGACTCCTACCCGGGCTGGCTCCGTCTCGTCGGACGCTGGACCGACGGACGCACACTCTACGCGGTGCAGCGTGCACCTTAGGGGCCGCGTTGCCGAGTGGCGCCCTTACGCGGTCGTGGGCGCATGCGCGGTCGTCGTGTACCTCGGCGCTCTGTGGAACCAATGGGCGTGGGATGACGTGCCCATCATTTACTACAACCCGCTGCTGCTCTCCCGGAGTGCCTTTTGGCGGACATTCGCGGCTCCCTACTGGCCGGCACAGATGGGCGGCGGACTCTACCGGCCGCTCACGATCGCGAGTTACGCCATCGATGTGCGGACCGGGGCCGTCGCTTGGTTTCACGCCGTGAATCTCTGCTGGCATGCGGGCGCGAGCATCGCCCTCGCGGTGCTCGCGCGGCGGTGGGGCGGCGACCGAGCGGCCTACGTCGCGGGGATCCTGTTTGCGGTCCACCCGGTTCACGTGGAAGCGGTCGCCAACATCGTCGGCCGAGCCGAGCTGATGACCGCACTCTTTGCGATCCTCGCGGTCTACGCGGCCCTCGTCACGGATTCGGTGTGGTGGAGTCTCGCGGCGTTCGCGTGCAGCGTCCTCAGCAAGGAAAACGGCGCCGTCGTCCCCGGGCTCGTGGTGTGGGGATGGCTGCTGGGACTGGGCCGGCCCACCGGGCGCCGCATGGCCGCATACGTGGGCGGCTGGGTCACGGTCGGGCTCGTTTACGGGATCGTTCGCTGGACCGTCTTGCATCCGTTCGCGCGCATTGAGAGCATCGCGGCCGTGTTCGTTGGCGCGAGCGCTGTGGACGTGCGCTTGACGGCCGTAGCGGCCCTGGCGGACGTCGCGCGGCTCTTCGTATTTCCACTCGCCTTGCGGGTAGACTATTCGCCGGCCGAGCGCACGCTGGTCAGCGCCATCTCCGATCCGCGTTTCTTGACGGGGGCCGCATGCTTCGGGGCCTGGATCGCGCTCATCGGGTTCGCGATCCGTCACAACCGCCGCGTCGAAGCGTTCGGCTTGGGTTGGATCGGGATCGCGCTGCTGCCGGTCGCGAACCTCCTGTTCCCGATCGGCGTGCTCGTGGCGGAACGCACGCTCTATCTGCCGAGTGCAGGGTTGGCGCTGGCGGTGGGTGTCGCCCTGCCCGACGTTGCCCCACGCCGCTGGCCCGTGATCCTCGCTCTCCTTGGGGTCGCCGGGGCCGCCCGCACCGCCGCGCGGGTCCCCGTCTGGCGGGACGATCAGACCGTCATCATGAGCGAGCTCGAGGACTCGCCGCGTTCCTTCGACGGACCGGCGCGGATGGTGGGCATCTACCTCCGCGGGCACGAGACCGCGAAGGCGGTCGAGGCGTTCCGGGTGGCGCGCGGGATCTACGACCGGCTGCCGTGGCTCTTCATGTGGGGTGCCGACGCCGGGTTTGCGAACGGCAATCCGACCCTCGCCGACTCGTGCCTCGTGCAGCTCGAGCGGCTCTGCAGGGGCTGCGACTACTACTACCGCCTCGAGGCGACGGTCGCACGGAACCGCGGCGACAGCGCGGTCTCTGACTCCTTGCTCACGCACCTGCCACCGCCCGTGCACTAAGCGTCGCTTCGCGACGTTTCGCCCGCGGGCGACGTTCCATCATGGTACGCCATAGGGTCTTGCGAGGAACGAGGGGGTCTTGCAGAACGCGTCCTTCAGGAGCCCGGAAGGGCTCCCCTCGTCGGCCCTTCCATCATCATAACAACATACGAAACAGCGTGTTACGGCGCTAACTCCCCGCTGGGCACGAGCCTTGCCCCTTTGGGGGGGTGAGCCGTCATGACCCCTGCTCCCGGCCTCACGGGTAGCGGACCAACAGGAGGTAGTGCGATGAACCGGAAGGGCTTTACGCTGATCGAACTGTTGATCGTGGTCGTGATCATCGGCATCCTCGCGGCGATCGCGATTCCCAAGTTCGCGAACACGAAGCAGAAGGCGTACATCGCGTCGATGAAGTC
>Ga0209415_10000094_pt1 | contig 128781 bp, 101 predicted proteins | sample PeaSoiSIISIP2007_FD_187696 | JGI IMG/M metagenome (GOLD analysis project Ga0209415, IMG submission 187696) | Peat soil microbial communities from Weissenstadt, Germany - SII-SIP-2007 (SPAdes) (version 2) | ecosystem: Environmental > Terrestrial > Soil > Wetlands > Peat | place: Germany...
CGCGCCCGGAGAGATTCGAACTTGAGGCGGTTTGCGGGGGTGAGCGAAGCGGGAGCCCGCAGCCGAAATCCCGAGCCGGGCGAGGGATCGGAGAAACATCTGGCGCGCCCGGAGAGATTCGAACTCCCGACCTATTGCTCCGGAGGCAATCGCTCTATCCAGCTGAGCTACGGGCGCGCTCCCTGGCTCCAGTGTACATGCAGAGGTTTACCCTATCAATGCGCGGATCGCAAGCCACTGCCAAGCGCTAAGCTTCAGCCGCCAGGATTTCCTGGGACCTGGCCAACCGGACGGTCATAGACGCCCGGAATTGCGGCACCCGGCCGCACCCTCACCAGCGGTTCCGGCCTCCACCACCACCGCCGCGGCCGCCACGGTCCTTGCCGCCGCCGCCACCCCGCTCCACTTTGGGCCGCGCTTCATTCACGTTTAGCGTACGTCCGCCGATCTGGCTGCCGTTCAGAGCGGCGATGGCTTTTTCTCCGTCCTCCGCGCTGGCCATCTCCACGAAACCGAAGCCGCGGGAGCGACCGGTATCGCGGTCGGTCATGATGCTGACTCGGTCCACCTGGCCATAGGTCTCGAAAAGCTTGCGGAGTTCATCTTCCGAGGTGTTGAAGTCGAGGTTCCCAACAAAGATGTTCTTCAAGCGAATTGCCTCTGTGTGAGCTATTTGAGTGTGGGCAACTTCGGCCTGACAGCGGCGCCCTTTTTTACCACAGCCAAAGTGACGAACAGTCAAATGCGCAGGAAGTATAACAGGTCTGTCAGTTGTGGGAAGGGATTCCGCGTGAAGGGCGTTTCCCACGCCCTCGGAAGCGGATGTAGCCCTACACCCCGGTTGGAACCCGCCGAACCTCAATTCAATCCAGATTCAGGGTCTGGATCGTCGTCTTCAGAACCTCAGCGGATCGGCGCAACTTCTCGATCTCTTCGTCGCTCAGTTCGAGACGGAGAATCTTTTCCACTCCGCCGCGATCGACGACGGTAGGCAAGCTAAAGCACACGTCGCTCAGTCCCTGGTAATCGCGGATCAGACTGGAGATGGAAAGCACCGTGTTCTGGTCACGCAGGATCGCCTCCGTGATGCGCATGAGGCCCGTAGCCACGGCATAAAACGTTGCTCCCTTGCGCTGGATGATGGGAGGAGCGGCGTCCCGCGTCTGCAGAAAAATACTCTCCATAGCTGGCGGATCATAGGGGATGCCTTGAGCTTTACAGAGTTGCGGCAAGCGCATGCCCGCGATGTTGGCCGACGACCACACCGGGACTTCGCTATCTCCGTGCTCGCCGATGATGAAGGCGTGTACGCTGCGCGCATCCACGCCAAAGTGCTGGCTGAGCAGATAACGGAATCGCGCCGTGTCCAGGATGGTGCCCGCGCCTATGATCCGCTCTGCGGGCAGCGCGGAAAGCTTCCACGCGGCGTAAGTGAGAACATCGACGGGATTGCTCGCGATCAGAAGAATGCCTTCAGGATTATGCTGGGCCACGCGAGGCACGATTTCCCGCCAAATTGCGGCATTTTTCTTGAGCAAGTCAAGACGGGTCTCGCCGGGTTTTCGTCCCGAGCCTGCGGTTAACACGGTGACGGCGGCGCCGGCACAATCGGCGTAATCGCCAGCCCAGACGCGCGTGGGATGCGCGAAAGGCACGGCGTGATTCAGGTCCATGGCCTCGCCTTCGGCTTTGGCCTGGTTGGCATCGATCAGGACGATTTCAGCCGCGAGCCCGCTGAGCAACAGAGCATAAGCGAAGGTCGTGCCTACATTGCCGACGCCCACCACCGCAACGCGTGTGGAACGAGCATGTTGCCTGGGTTTGTCTGCCATCTGCGACCTCACAGTTTGTCACTCCGAGGGCGGAATCGACCAATTCGCTTGCCCGTCGGACCGAGAAGTCGGAGGGGAGCTGAAATGACGTGCCGCGTGGCGAGGTCCAAGGTGCATCTTCAATCCCGCGTCTGTTTTCAAATTCCGCTTGCGGGACATCAACGTTCTTCTTCCACCATCGCCATCGAACTCTTCTTCCTTTTGTTCGCTTGCAGGGTCTTCTTGCGCAGCCGCAACGACTTGGGCGTGACTTCGACAAACTCATCGTCGGCGATGAATTCGATGGCCTGCTCCAGGTTCAACTGGCGGAAGGGCACCAGGCGGATGGCTTCGTCCGCGGTGGAAGCGCGCATGTTCGTCAGTTTTTTCTCGCGCACCACGTTTACGTCGAGATCGGTATCCTTGGCGTTTTCACCGATGATCATGCCCTCGTACACCTCCACGCCGGGGCCCAGGAACAATTCGCCGCGCTCCTGCAATCCCCAAAGGGCGTACGCAGTTGTCACGCCGCCGCGATCCGCCACCAAGGCTCCGGTCAGCCGGTGTGGGATTTCGCCCTGCCACTCAGTGTAGCCGTCGAACAGGGAATTCATCACGATGGTGCCGCGAGTGTCGGTGAGCAGTTGGCTGCGTAGGCCGATCAGGCCGCGGCTGGGGACGCGAAATTCGATCCGTACCCGCCCATACCCGTGATTGTGCATGTTCAAGACTTCACTCTTGCGCGCGCCCAACTGTTCCATGACCACACCGACGAATCCTTCCGGCACGTCCACAGTCAGCCGCTCAACCGGTTCCATCAGCTTGCCGTCTACGCGCTTGGTGACGATCTCCGGCTTCCCGGCCATCAGCTCATAACCCTCGCGACGCATCATCTCGATGAGAATCGAAAGTTGCAGCTCACCTCGCCCCATGACCGTGAACGAATCTGTGCTGCCGGTCTCCTCGACGCGCAGGGAAACATTGGTCAGCAGTTCTTTCTCCAAGCGTTCACGCAGATTGCGAGAGGTCACATAGGTGCCATCCCGCCCGGCAAACGGCGAAGTATTCACCGTGAACTGCATAGCAATCGTGGGCTCATCAATACTGATGTGCGCAAGTGGCGCTGGATTCTCCGCATCGGTAATGGTCTCACCGATCGTGATGCCTTCGACCCCGGCGACTGCGATGATGTCGCCGAGTTCAGTTTCCGTAATATCGGTTCGTTTCAGCCCGGAGAACGAAAAGAGCTTCGTGATCTTGGTTTTCTGCAGGGAACCATCCAGCTTGGCGATGCCGACTTCTTCGCCAGTAAACATCCGTCCATTAAACACACGCGCGATCGCCAGGCGCCCTAAGTAGTCGCTGTAGTCGAGATTGGCGACCAGAATCTGCAGCGGTCCGCCGGAATCGCCCTGAGGCGCGGGAATGGTTCCGAGGATCGCTTCGAACAGAGGCTGCAAGTTCTCGCCTCCACCTTTAATGTCTCGCGAGGCCGTGCCGGCTTTGGCATTGGTATAGAGAACCGGGAAATCCAGTTGCTCTTCTTTAGCATCGAGATCAATGAACAAGTCGTAAACTTCGTTCAAAACTTCTTGCGGACGGGCGTCGGAACGGTCGATCTTGTTAATCACAAGAATGGGAGGGAGATGAGCTTCAAGCGCCTTGCTCAGCACGTAGCGCGTCTGGGGCAGCGGGCCTTCACTGGCATCAACTAACAACATCACGCCGTCGACCATCTTGAGCGCGCGTTCCACCTCTCCGCCAAAATCGCTATGCCCGGGAGTGTCCACAATGTTGATCTTCACGTCGTGGTAGAAAATGGCGGTGTTCTTGGCCAGGATGGTGATGCCGCGCTCGCGCTCCAGTTCGTTCGAGTCCATCACCCGCTCGATGATGTTTTCGTTGGAGCGAAACGTGCCGCTCTGTTTGAGCATGGCGTCGACGAGCGTCGTTTTCCCATGGTCTACGTGGGCAATAATGGCGATGTTGCGAATGCTGGAACTCAAAATGTGATTTCCTTCCTGCTATCACTTTACTACGTGGAGGCAACTTGTTCACCACAGAGACACAGAGTCAGGGAGAAAGTTCTTAGAAAAAACACCTCTGCGTCTCGGTGGCTCTGTGGTGAAAGAAGGGTTAACCTGTCACGCCTTGTGAGCGGATAAGGGTTTTCCTGCCAGCCGATGCTCGGCCTCCCCAACCGCGCGCTGGGCCGAAGTGATTGCCTCGTTGAGCGTAGATTCCGGTCCCTCAGAATCGGTGTTGGCAAAGAAAACCCGGTCCAAAGGCTGCCGCGTCAGCGGCTGCACTTCTGTGTATAGACCGGGGGTGGACATATAAAGAGGATGGCCGCGGCGGAAGATGTGCACTTCAGCCGGATCGACATTCGACCCAGGGAAAAGTTTCTGAAAATCCCGCAGCACGTTCGCCGCAACTTTCCGGGTACTCGATTCGGTAAGCAGATAACCGCGGTCGTCTTCTGCCATCGGCGTGTAGCAAGTAAGAATGTTGTATTTCTGCCGGTAACCGGGCTGGTTGCGAACCACCCAGTCCGCCACCACAACATCGGTGAAGGTATTTCCCGGGCACCAGGTGTCGTATCCCTGATTGAACACCGGCTTGTCGAAGATCAGGTTCACCACCGCATAGGGGATGTAGCGGATTTTGTGCATGGCGTCGCTCTGTTTTTCCGGAAGACCTTCGACGATGCGCCGGGTTATGAACTTGGGAGTCGCCATGATCACGGCCTTGGCAGCGACGGTCTTCAGTACCGCGTTCTGAATGTAGGTGACTTGAACATCTTTCGCGCCGGGCACGACAGCCACGGTGGTCGCGCCGGTTTGCATACGGTCGGCGTGTTTGGGCTGCAGAACCTCCACCAACTTTGTGGTCATCGCGCCCAGGCCGCCGGGCCAGGTGTAGCGGTTGTCGCCGTGACTCTCTCTGGCCATCTCCTGCAACTCAAGCACGCCAACCCCTGCTGCCGCGGTTTCGCTGGTGGCTCCGTAATTAGACGGGCCGTAAGCGTCCCACCATTGCTTGAGTTCGCCGGCATGACCCTTGAGAAGATCGGTGAGAGGAATACGATAGAGTTCCTTTTCCCGTCGTTTCAGATCAATCGCAAGAACTTCCTTCTTGAATTTCTTGAAGCTCTCACGCACGCCGATGGGGTAGGGCAGCTTGTCGAGGCCGTCGCCCCAGGTATCGGGAACGAACTCGCCTTTGAGGATGGTGCCATCGGGACTGTTGACCGGCAGCGGTTCCAGCCCGATCTCTTTGGCAAATGTGTAGGCGTACTCTTCCTTATACAAAAACGCCGTGCCGGTGCAATAAACGTTGCCGCGATATTCCATCGCAAAGGCGTTGCCGCCCCAGTGCGGTTCTTTCTCCAGAAGCAGAAAATCACGCGTGCGCAAGAGATACGCGGCTGTGAGTCCGCTGATTCCGCCGCCGACAACAACCACATCGTGATGCGCGGAAACCGGCGGGCGGGAGAAGACCTTTCCATCTCGAACCTCATGGCAAATGCGGTTCTCTTCACTGTCCACTACAGTCGGGCCTTGGGTCTCAGCGGACAGGAGCGAAAGATCGACAGGGCAACCGGCGGCCAGGGAGCCCGCCACGACGTACTTGATGAAGTCTCTGCGATTCGTGGTCATATGCAGGTTTCCTTCTATTGGGTGGAGACCGGGCGTCCCCGCCCGGCTGAATGGGCCCATCCTCCATAACTCGCCGCGGATACGGCCTACTGGCTTGCCGTTTCCACCAGTTCGGCAGCGGCAATTTCCGTATTTCCCTCCCTGCCCACTCGCAGTCGATACCATGCCACAATCGCGAGCAGCGAAAAAACAAAGATGATGCTGGAAATAGCGTTGATTTCTGGCGTGATGCCACGCCGCAGCCTCCCCCAGATTTCCAGCGGCAGCGTGTTGTCGCGCCCGATTAGAAAGAAGCTGACCGCGATTTCGTCCATGGAAAGCGTGAAAATCAGTAGCGCTGCGCCGATGATCGACAGACGCAGGTTGGGAATCGTTACTCGCCAGAACGTCTGCCAGTAGTTTGCACCCAGATCGAGTGAGGCTTCCTCCTGGGCGCGGTCCAGTTTCTGCAGGCCCGCAAACACCTCAGTGGTCGCTACGGAAATCAGGGCCGTGCCATGGCCCAGGACGATGGTCACCAGGCTGAGTTTGACGTCAGCTTCACGGAACAGCATCAAGAGCGAGAGTCCGGTAATGATTCCAGGCAGAATCAGGGACAGCAGCACAAGCCGCCGGAAAAGAACTTTGCCCGGAAAGTTGGCGCGATCCAGAGCCAGCGCGGCGGGAATTCCGAACGCCAGTGAAATCGCCATCGCGGCCAGCGCGACCAGCACGCTGTTCAGAACCGATTGCCAGATGGCGTCATCGGCGAACAACATGCGATACCAATCCAACGTGAGGTTGTGCGGCGGAAACCCGCCAACGCCGGATCCGTTGAACGAATAGACAATGAGCGTCACGATGGGCAGATAGAGAAAACCGAATACAGCGATGGCATGCCACGGCAGCCAGCGGGGGGTCACGCGGCGCTTCATCGGAAGCTCCATTTCTTTTCCAGGTTCTCTGAAAGGAAGAGCAGTGCAAGCACCAGCAGCAGCATGCACAGCGAAATGGCCGCTCCCAGCGGCCAGTTGTAGGCCGCGCCAAACAGGCTGACCACGATGTTCGAAATCATGATTCCACTGGGACCGCCGAGCAACAGCGGCGCCAGAAAATCGCCGAGGCTGAGCACGAACGCGAAAGTCGCTCCGGCCAGCACGCCGGGAATGGAGAGCGGAAAAATCACCCGCCAAAAGGTTTGAAACGGGGATGCACCCAGATCGTGCGATGCCTCGACCAGGTTGCGCGGAATGTGCTCGAGCGACGCGTAGATCGGCAGAAACGCAAACGGAGTATAGATGTGGGTAAGGGTGAGCACCACCGCGAATGGGCTGTAAAGCAGAAACTCCAGCGGATGCCTGGTCAAGTGAACATATTGCAAGAGAGTGTTGAGCACACCCTCACTGCCCAGGATTGTCTTCCAGGCGTAGGCGCGAACCAGATAGCTGACCCACAAAGGAATAATGACCAATTGATAAAAAAGATTCTTCCTCGTTCCCGCGTGAAATGAAAGGTAATAAGCAAGGGGATAGCCCAGCAGCAGGGAAAAGATCATGACCCGCGCGGCAATCCACATGGAGCGAAACAGCGTCTGCAGATAAACATTCACGCGAAACAGTTCGCGGTAGTTGTCGAGAGTCCAGGAATGCACGATCGTCTGCGAGGATGAAACCGACCAGAAGCTGTAGCAGAAGAGCAGAGCGTAGGGTACGAGCAGAAACACCGCGACCCATAGCAAAGCAGGCAACGTGATCGCCACTCGGTAAGCGCGGGAAAACATCAGCTTGGGCCCTCTTCTGTTTCCCGGGACTCTCGGATCGGCACGGCATCCTCCGCAAAGAATTCCAACTCCAGAGCGTCTTGCCATCGCTCCTGAGTGGCCGCTCGCACGGAAAGCTTCATGCTATCCTCACATTCAACTTGCAGTAGCTCGGTCGATCCATGGAAGGCCCGGTGACGGATCTGGCCGCGGAAACGGACCCCGCTCACACCGGCACTTCCAGCGCCAGACTGCACCACCCGGACATTCTCTGGTCGTAGCGAGAAGAGGACCGCGCCATCCGGCAACCCGACCGGCCAGCCCAGAGAACGACACCGCGCGACACCAGCTTTTACCTCGCCGCGCAGCAGGTTGGTGTGGCCGATGAACTGCGCGGTATACGCCGTTGCCGGACGGCTGTAGATCTCCCGCGGTGAAGCTACCTGTTCCAGTTCGCCCATACGCAGCAGAGCAATGCGGTCGGACATGACCATAGCTTCTTCCTGGTCGTGGGTGACGAATACGAATGAGATACCGACTTCTCGCTGCAGCGATTTCAGCTCAACCTGCATCTGGCGGCGAAGGTTCGCATCCAGCGCGGAGAGTGGCTCATCAAGCAGCAATAGTCGTGGCCGGTTGACGAGGGCGCGGGCCAACGCAACGCGTTGCTGCTGTCCGCCGCTGATTTTTGCCGGCTTGGAATTGGCAAAGGCAGTCATCTTGACCATGTTCAGCGCCTCTTCGACTCTGGTCGCGATCTCTTCCTTCGCCAGCTTCGCAACCCGCAACCCATAGCTTACGTTTTCGCCGACGGTCAAATGCGGGAAGAGCGCGTAATGCTGAAAGACGGTATTGACACGTCGACGGTATGGAGGCAGGAGGTCGAGCCGTTCGCCTTCCATCAGGATCTCGCCCGAGTCCGCGCTCTCGAAGCCTGCGATGATTCGCAGCAGAGTTGTTTTGCCGGAGCCGCTTTCCCCGAGAATCGTGAGGAATTCGCCTTCCGCAATCTGCAGCGAGATATCGCGCAGCACCGGATTCTTGCCAAAAGACTTGGCGATCTTGCGGATGGAAAGCAGGTCCCGCCCTGTTCCCTGACTCTGCTTGCCGATCTCGGGTTGACTTGTCGTGGTAGCCATTGGATCGTGTCGCCCGGCACAAACTACGTAGGCCCAGACGCCCCCGTCTAGGTAGGCGAGCAAAGCTCGCCGGTTCTGCCGAGCGTTGCTCGGCTGGGCGGACGAGGGCGTCCGCCCCTACGTGAACATTGCTACTGCGCTGCCTTTACCTCATTCCAGATCTCGACATACTTTGCACGGCGCGGCACGTTCTGCCAGAAGTAGATGCGCCTCTGATAATTGTCCACGTCGTCCAGGTGCAAGCTCTTCACCTGCTCCGGCGTCATGTACTGCGCCGCCTGCGGATTCGCCGGCGTATAGCCGGTTACGTCCGCGACTTTCTTCTGTGTTTGTGCTTCGATCATGTACTCGAGAAACTCGTACGCCAGATCCTTGTTCTCGCTGCCGGCGGTAATCATCAGGTGATCAATCCAGCCCGTGGTGTGTTCTTTGGGAATCGTCTCGCCCACGGGAAAGTTGCTCTTGCGAAGCTGGTTGGTCATGAGAGGCCAGCCCATAGCCGCAATCACTTCGTGGTTTTGGAACAGGTTCGTCAATTCGCCGCCCGTCGACCACATTTTCCGGATGTTCGGTTTCAGTTCGAGGAGCTTTTTCTTAACCGCCTCCAGTTGCTCATCGCTGAGGTCGTAGAGTTGGCTGGGGTCGGGCTTGTCATAGCCGAGCACCTGCGCCGCCATGTACACCGTGGAGAGATCGTCCCAGACCGAAATCTTGCCGCGATACTTCGGATCCCAGAACAAGTTCCAACTCTCCGGCGGTTGTGGAAACGCCGAGGTGTCGTAAATCATCGGGTTCGGCCCCCACACGAAGGGCGCGCCAAAAACTTGTCCGTGGACGCGCACCAGGACCAGGGAAGTGAGCTGCGGTGAAAGCTGGCTGTAGGCGGGAAGCTTGGAAAGGTCGAGCGGCGCAGTCAGTCCGGCCGACGCAATGGAAGTGGCGACGTCGCTCGACGGCGAAATCACATCGTAATTGCCGGCGCTTCCGCCGCGTAACTTGGCCACCAGTTCGTCGCTCGATCCCATGTACGAGGCTGTGATTTTGCAGTGGAATTGCTCCTCGAAGCCATGCACGAAGGATGGATCGGCATAGCCCTCCCAGACCAGCAGGTTGAGCGTGGGACTCTTTTTCACGCAAGAACCGAGCAGGAGCAGGCTGGTCACGAGCAGCGTGATGAGACAGCGTCGGGTCATGTCTCGGGTCTCCGTTTTCCGCCCTCTAAAATGTCGGCGGGGTGTTTACCCACAGCACCCAGGTTTCGGTACGGCCTGGGTTGCACCAGCGGTGCGGCGTAGCGCTCTCGAAATAGAAGCTGTCGCCGCGCTTGAGCCGGTATTCAGCGTCTTGCACCGAAATTCTCAACTCTCCACGCAAAATGTAAAGGAATTCCTCGCCCGCGTGGGTATAGGATTCGCCGCTGCCGGCGTGAGGAGCAATGCGAAACAGGTGCGGCTCCATGACCGTGTTGCCCCAAGCCAACAATTCCATGCGCACTCCCGGGCCGGCCTCCAGAACCTTGCGTTTTTCCGGCGACACCACGCGGCTATCGGACTCGGCTGGATCGAAGAAGCCGAGAATGTTGGTTTTGTAGAAACGAGCCAGCCTGCCTAGCGTGCTCACCGACGCGCTCATATGCGAACGTTCGAGAGCGCTGAGGAATCCCACCGAAATGCCTGCCGCTTTTGCGACTTGAGCCAGGGAGAAACCGCGCCGGACGCGCAACTGGCGAAGGTGGATCCCGATCGCCCTGCTGGTGCTGTCCGGGGTTGGTTGCCCCCGACCCTCGCGCTTGAGGAGTTGCACAATCGCGGGCGCATTCAGTCCGCGCACTTTGCGCAAAAAGCGGGCGCGCTTGAGCAACTTCACATCCTCGGCCGTGTAAAGACGATACTTGCTGGCGGTTCGGCGCGGCCGGGTCAGTCCCAGGCTCTCCCAGGAGCGGATCACGGAGGGAGAGACGCCCACCCGGCGAGCCACATCGCCGATTTTCAAGTAAGGTTTAGGCGCGCCTGGCTTCATTTCGGAAACGATGCTCTCCGCCTGTCGATCTGGGTTCAATCGCGACGCTATTTTTTGCTTGACAGCCTGCGGCGGGTTCTCTAACCTTGCGCGATTATAGCAAGGTTTGCTTCGAGCGCAAGCCGCTCGTTTTTATATTCAAGAGGCTTCCAACCGATCTCTGGAGGTTTCCATGCCGTCGTCGACTGCACGCTGGGCGACCCGCTGGCTGGTTGCCGTGTTTTGTCTTACGAGTTCCACCTTCGTCCTTGCTCAAGGCACCGGCGGCAGAATTCTCGGGCGGGTCGCCGATCCCACCGGCGCACTCGTGGCCGGTGTGAAGGTAACTCTGACCGATCAAGCGACAGGGGCTGAACGGCAAACGCAGACTAACTCCGGCGGCGATTATACGTTCGTGGAAGTGAAGCCGGGCACCTACACCGTGACCTTCGAGCAGGCCGGTTTTAAGAAGAATGTGCAGAAGGACATTATTGTCGAGGTGAATCAAGTGGTTACTCTGAACTCCACTCTGCAGATCGGCCAAACCCAGGAGACGGTGGAGGTTACCTCAGAAGCGCCGCAGGTGGATACAACCAGCACCCAGTTGGGGGCGGTCATCAACGATCGATCGGTGAACGAACTACCTTTGAACGCGCGCGATACCTACCAGTTTCTGCAACTCCAGCCCGGCGTCCAGGCGCAACTGGGCAGTAGCGGCAGTCTGTTTTTCGGGTCTGATCAGTCGGGTTCGGTCTCAGTCAATGGTGGGCGCGCCCGCGCCAACAATTTCAGCGTCAACGGGGGCGATGCCAACGACCAGTTGGTGAACCTGCCGACAGTGCAACCGACGCCGGACAGTGTGGAAGAGTTCCGCGTGATCAGCAATACGTTCGACGCCGAATATGGCCGCAATTCAGGCTCCGTCGTCAACGTAATTACCAAGTCGGGGACGAATGACTTTCACGGCGATGTGTACGAATACTTCCGCAATACGGTGTTGAACGCGCAAGGCTATTTCAATACCATCAAGCCGCAGTTTAATCAGAACCAGTTTGGGGGCACTTTCGGCGGCCCGGTTAAGAAGGACCGCACCTTCTTCTTTCTTTCATACGAGGGCCGACGAATCCGGCAAGGCGATCCGGGCGATCTGCTGAACGTCCCCAGCACAGCGGAGCGCGGCGGAGATTTCTCCGGCGCCGGCGGATTTAAAGGCGGTATCAGTAATCAGTTTGTGGCCGACGTATTGAATGGCCGCACAAACTGCACCAGCGACATTCTTAAGGTTGCGGGAGCGAAAATGCCGGTGGCAGGCGAGTCCTGGGCGAGCATTTTTCCCACGAATGCGATCCCGACTTCCTGCATGGATCCGGTCGCTTCCGACCTCTTGCGTTTCATTCCGCAGGCGAACGTCGGCCCCTACCAGAATCAATCCGTGCCGGTGGGAAGCGATTTCGAGAATCAGTTTACCGTCCGCTTCGACCACAAAATCACCGATCGCCAGGATTTTACCGCTTACTATTACTTCACCGATATTTCCCAATTGCAGCCCTATGACACCTTCGAGCAAGCCGGAGCCAACGTGCCCGGCTTCGGCAACACCAATGATTTTCGCTACCAACAGTGGAACTTGAGCCACACCTGGACGATCAGCAATGCCGTGGTCAACGAGGCGCGCTTCACCTATATGCGGGAAGGACAACTCCACTTCCTTGCCCCGCAGAGCACAGGCGCGGTGACCTCTTCCTGCGCCACCGCGGCGGCTCAGCCGTTTTGTTTCACCGGCACGTCGGATTCGGCCGCCATTACCAGTGTGTACGGCACGAATGCCAAGCTGGGGATCACGCCTGGCTTGCCCGCCGATCAAACCGGCGTTCCTTTCATCGGCATCGGCGGCGGCGCGAACATCGGCAACAACTGGGAAGGAACCCTGCCCCAAGTGGGAAACAGCTTTCAGTGGTCGGATGATCTGACCTGGGTCAAGGGCAACCATACATTCAAGTTCGGACTCGACATTCGCCGCGCCCGTTTCGACCAGACCTACTATTTCGACGTAAACGGCGAGTACACATTCAACAACACCGGACCCAATGCCATTGTGCCGGGCGACGGCGATAATTATGCCGAATACCTGCTGGGTCTGAACGACATCTATTTGCAAGGCTCAGCTCAGCGAGAGGATGTGCGCAGCCTCTCCCTCTATCCTTTTGCCCAGGATAGTTGGAAGATCAAACCGAACCTGACCCTGAACTACGGGTTGCGCTGGGAATTTGATCCGCCGATGACGGACATCAGCGGACACGTCGAGACATTCCGGCCGGGACAAAATTCCACGGTCTTTCCGTGTCAGCTCACATCACAGAGCATTACGTATTTTCGCCAGTTAGGAATCACGAATCCGGATTGCTCCAATACCGGCGTTACGCCCACGGGTTTGGTTGTTCCGGGCGACAGCGGTGTTCCCGCCGGCCTGACCACGACCTATTACAAGGCGTTTGCGCCACGTATTGGTTTGGCCTACAGTCCCAATTTCAAAGCTGGATTTTTGGGGAAGGTCTTTGGCGACAACGGCAAGACCAGCATCCGAACCGGTTGGGGCCTTTTCTACAACCCGATTGAGCAGCTGGTGCTGGCGCAGTTCGGCGCTGAACCTCCTTTTGGCGGCAGTTCCTCGCTTTCCAATGTTTTTTTCAATACGCCGTTTGTTTATCAGGCTGGAGGGGCCGGAGTTCCTTCCGCTCCGAACCCGTTCAACGGCTTTATCACGCCAACCTCCGGTCAGCCAGTCGATCTGACCTTCTTCCGCCCCATCCTCCTTTACGGTGAGTTTCAGCCGCACCTGCGAACGCAATACACAACGCAATACAATCTCACGATTCAGCGGCAGCTGGCCAACGATCTCATGCTGCAGCTTGGCTACGTAGGCTCGCAAGGGCATCGCTTGCTGGCTGCGCACGACATCAATCCGTCGAATCCGCAGACCTGCCTGGACATCATCAGCGTGGCGAACATTAACCCGGCAAATGTAACCTCGTACGGAAGCCCAGCCACCTGCGGCCCAACCGTGGAAGACTCGCAGTGGAGCGTGCTGGTGCCTCAGGGCTTTCTATTCCATTTGCCGAATGGAAACACGGTTACCGGCGCCGCGGGCGGAACGCCAGTGACCATGGTGGGTTTAAGGCCCTACTCTTCTCCGAATTGCGTGATGACAGGTCCGAACATGGGCAGGGGTTGTCCGGCGGACGGCATTCCCGTCTTCACCGACGTATTTGCGGAAGACACCATCGCCAACTCCAACTACAATGCGCTGGAAGCCATGCTGGAAAAGCGCTTTGCCAAAGGCCTGCAGTTTCAGGCGGCGTATACGTTCAGCAAGTCGATCGATGACGGCTCAACCTTCGAAGAGACGCTCAATCCGTTCAACTTCCGGGCCAGCCGCGCGCCTTCGCTGTTCAATTCGGCACAGCGCTTCGTGATCAGCTATTACTGGCAACTGCCAATTCCAAAGCACGAAGGATGGAAAGGAAAGCTCATCGACGATTGGGCGGTCTCCGGCATTACTCAATTTCAGAGCGGGTTTCCAATCCGGCTGGATACCGCTAACGACAACGAACTCATCAACAGTTTCTTCTTCCTGGGCACGGAGGCCCCCAGTCTGGTTGCTCCCTTTCAGAAGTTGGATCCCAAGAAGAACGGTAACTTCTGGTTCAACCCCAACGACTTTCAAGATCCGCAACTCGGCCAGTTCAACAATGGCACACAGCGCACGATCTGCTGCGGTCCAGGGCTCAACGACTGGGATTTCGGAGTTCACAAGCAAATTCCTTTGACCGAGAGCAAGTACCTGCAGTTCCGGGGAGAGATTTTCAACATCTTCAATCATACGAATTTTTACAACCCGGACGGTCATTTTTCCGATGGTCCGACGCAGTTTGGCAAGATCACGCAGGCGCAAAATCCACGTCTGGTGCAGTTTGCACTAAAATTGTTCTTCTGACGCGAAACCCGGGCGGCTCTGTCTGCCCGGGCACTCTAATGGCTGCGACGCGGCCTGAGATTTCTTGGAGACCTTGATGTACCCCGAATTGCAGAAAGAACTGGCGACCTTCGAGCGCCGCACGCCGAAGTCTGCCGAATCGCACAAGAAGAATTTGAAACGCATTCCGCTGGGTGTGGCCAGTAATTACCGCGCGTACGATCCCTATCCGATTTTTGTGAAAGAAGGCCAGGGCTCGCATTTCCGCGATCTCGATGGCAACGACTACATTGACCACAACCTCTGTTTCGGCGCGCTGATGGCCGGTCACTGCCATCCCGCGGTCATGAAGGCGGTTGAAAAACGTCTGGGCACCGGCACCATGTTCGGAATGCCGCACGACATGGAGTGGGAACTGGCGGAGGTGATCTGCGATCGCTTTCCGGTCGAGATGGTGCGTTTCGGGAACAGCGGCACGGAAGCCACCATGCACGCCTGCCGCCTGGCTCGAGCTGCTACAGGACGCGACAAGATTCTCAAGTTCGAAGGCGGCTATCACGGGTTGCACGACGCCGCTCTGGTCAGCGTGAAACCCCATGCACCGGAGTTCGGCGATGTGAACGCTCCGACCTCCGTTCCCGGGGGCTTGGGCGTGCCGAAAGCATCCATTGCCAACATCCCGGTTGCCACGTTTAATGATCTTGCCAGTGTCGAGCTTCGCTTCAAACAGAATCCCGGCGAGATCGCGGCGATCATTCTCGAGCCCATCATGATGAACGTCGGATTGTGCATGCCCCAGCCCGGTTTCCTGGAGGGCCTGCGCGAGATCTGTACGAAGCAGGGCGCATTGCTGATCTTCGATGAGGTGAAGACCGGAGCAAAGCTCGGCTGGGGCGGCGCCTCGGAGTACTTCGGCGTAAAGCCCGACCTGATCTGCCTGGCGAAGTCGATTGGTGGCGGATTGCCGCTGGCCGCGTTCGGCACACACAAATCAGTGATGGACCTGATCTCGCAACACAAGGTCTTTCACGGTGGCACTTACAACACCAATCCGGTCTCGATGGCGGCGGGCTTGGCGACGTTTCGCGAAGTGCTTACGCGTGAGAACTACGCTCACGTGGAGAAGCTCGGCAAGAAACTGAACGAAGGTTACCGGAAAACCATCGCGAAGGTCGGCCTGCAGGCCTATGTGGCCAGCGCAGGCGCGAATGGCGCGCTCATGCTCTATCCCAAAGAGGTTCGGAACTACCGCGATTGGATCACCATCGATACCGATCTCTGGCGCCACTACTGGTTCGGCATGGTGAATCGTGGCGTGATGCCGCAGCCATACTGGTGGGATGAGCAGTGGACTATTTCCGTGCAACACACAGAAGCCGACATCGCCAAGCACCTCGCGGCCTTCGAAGACGTGGCGCCCGCGCTGGCCAAGGCGCAGCAGCAACGAACAGCGGAAGTGGTAGTTCACTAGAGTAGAACCGGTTCAACAAGAAAGGTCCGTGGAAGGGCACGGCTTCAGCCGTGCCGCTAGGCGCCCGCAGAGATTGGGCTTTAGCCCCTGAGGTCGAGGAGCCGACTTTGTCCATCAACGACCACGAGTCCCAGCCTCATCTGAAACGCGTGCTCGGCCGCTGGGACCTGGTCCTGCTGTTCGTGGTGGCGGTGGTGAACCTGAATGTAGTGCCCACCATCTCTGCCAATGGTGGAGTGACGGTGTGGCTCTGGATTCTGGCGCTGCTGCTATTCTTCTGGCCGCAGGGAATCGCGGTGATCGAACTAGCCGACCGTTATCCCGGTGAAGGTGGCGTGTACCTGTGGGCTAAGCGAATCTTTGGCGACTTTCACGGCTTTCTCTCCGGTTGGTGTTATTGGACGAATAACATTTTCTATGTGCCGACGGTGCTCCTTTATTTCGTCGGCATCTCGGTATTTGTTGCTGGGCCGCGCGCATTGGGCTTGGCAGACAAGCCGATCTTCGCATTAACCGCGTCTATCGCGCTGTTAGCGTTGCTGGTAGTGCTCAATGTACTCGGCTTGGGAGTGGGGAAGTGGGTAAATAACCTGGGTGGCATCGGTACCGCGATTACGGCAGCGACGCTGATCCTGCTGGGTGCGATTGTGACCCATCGTTTTGGGATCACGGTCACAGCAGCGGATTTTCGCATCCCGGGCGACTTCCGCCTGGTGAATTCGTTTGGCGTGATTTGCTTCGGCCTGGTGGGACTCGAACTCGCTTCTGTGATGGGAGATGAGATCCAGGACCCGAAACGCACTTTGCCGGGAGCGGTGGCATTGGGCGGAGTGATTTGTGGCGTGCTTTACATCGGCGCCACACTGACACTGCTCATGGCGGTTCCGAAGAACCAGATCGGCGTGCTTGCCGGCATCATGCAAGCAGTGAGCCATCTGGCCGCGCAGATCGGGGTGGGTTGGATCACATCTCCGTTTGCCTTGGTGCTGAGCATTTCGATTGCCGGGATTGCTTCCGCGTGGCTGTCCGGTTCGGCGCGGATTCCGTTCGTTGCCGGCCTCGATTCGTACTTGCCAGAAGGACTGGGCAAGCTGCATCCGCGTTACGCGACGCCGTACGTTGCGCTGATCGTGCATGCCAGCCTGTCGGCAGCGTTTCTGGCGATGAGCTTTGTGGGAGCGCAAGTAAAAGAAGCCTTCGTCACCATGCTTGATCTTGCTGTTGTGCTGCAACTCGTGCCCTTTCTCTATATGTATGCGGGATTGATGAAGCTCGGGCTCCAGCACGAAGTGGGAGGACACTACAGCAAGAACACGATGCTGGTCTCCGGTGGATGCGGTCTGCTTACGACCGCGTTGGGCATGGCGGTCGCATTTGTGCCTTCGCACCAGATCGATTCGATCTGGCTGTTTGAGATCAAAATGGTTGTGGGCACGGTGTTCTTTCTGGGGTTGGCGGCGTTCTTTTTCTTTGTGTACCGTCGCCGCAGAACGGCAGAACAGGTTCGTGTGGGGACGGCCGCCCTCGGCCGCCCCGACCGAGCGAAGCTCGGGTAGGCAGAATTCGCAGGAGAAACCTATGCCAGGTGGAGTCAAGGCCGACGTTCGCACTTATCAGATGTACGTCAACGGCGAGTGGGTGGACAGCAAGTCGAACAAGACTTTTCCTGTCTACGATCCCGCAACGGAAGAAGTCATGGCACAGGTTCCCGACGCGAACGCCGAAGATGTGAACCGGGCTGTGGCCGCCGCCAAGGCTGCGTTTGAAAACGGTCCGTGGGCTTCGACCACCGCACAGGAGCGCGGCCGCGTCCTGTTCCGCCTGGCGGAGAAGATCCGCCAGAACGCCTCGACGCTGGCGGAATTGGAATCCCGAAATACTGGCAAGCCCATCGTGGAAGCGGAATTCGACATCGCCGACGTGGCAACCTGCTTCGAGTATTACGGCGGACTGGCTACGAAGATTCTGGGCTACGTAAACCCGGTCCCGGACAATGCCGTGAGCCTCACGCTGAAGGAACCGATTGGCGTCGCCGGGCAGATCATTCCCTGGAATTATCCGCTGCTGATGGCAGCGTGGAAACTGGCGCCGGCGCTGGCGGCAGGCTGCACTTGTATTTTGAAACCAGCCGAGCAGACGCCCATCACTGTCCTGGAAATGGCGAAATGGCTGTCCGACGTAGGCCTACCTCCGGGGGTGGTGAACGTCATCACCGGATTCGGCGAAAGCTGTGGCGCGCCGCTGGTGCAGCATTCCGATGTGAACAAAATCGCTTTTACCGGCAGCGCTGCTGTCGGCAAAATCATCGTGAAACAGGCCGCCGACACGGTAAAGCGCGTTACGCTCGAACTCGGCGGCAAGTCCCCCAACATCTTTTTCGCCGATGCCGACTTTGAAGCTGCCATTGATGGCGCGCTCTTCGGCGTCTTCATCAATCAGGGCGAAGTCTGCTCTGCAGGCAGCCGCATCCTGGTGCAGAAGCCTATTTACAAAAAGTTCGTGGACGCCATGACCGAGAAGGCGAAGAAGATCAAGCTGGGGGCCCCCCTGGATCGCGACACGAAGATGGGTCCGGTGGTTAGCAAAGAACAGTATGAACGCGTCCGCTCGTATCAGGAAGTCGGCAAGAAAGAAGCCAAGCTGGCCGCCGGCGGCGGTCGCGCCGGCAAATTTGCCAAAGGCTACTACATCGAACCGACCATCTTCTACGACGTGACCAACAGCGCACGCATCGCTCGCGAGGAAATTTTTGGTCCGGTCGCAGCCGTGATTCCGTTCGAAGATGAGAAAGACGCGGTGAACATCGCGAATGACTCACCTTACGGTCTGGCGGCGGCAGTGTGGACCCGCGATATCTTCAAAGCGTTTCGTATTGTGAAGGCCCTGCGCGCCGGCATTGTGTGGGTAAACCACATGCAACCCACGTACGTCGAAGCTCCGTGGGGCGGTTATAAGCAGTCGGGCTTCGGTCGCGAGTTGGGTCCATGGGGCATTGAAGAGTATCTGGAAACCAAACAGGTACACATCAATCTGAACGAAGCTCCGATCGCGTGGTACTGAGAATGGGTCGTACGTCGTTCGTCCTTGGTCGTTGGCCGAGTGTCGTTCTGCCCAATGGCTCGCTCCGAACGACGAACGGCCAACGACAGCAACACAACGGCAAGAAGTGAGAACCAACGTGGCAACCATTCGATTACGAACTCCGATTCCCGGCCCTAAGTCGAAAGCGTTGGCTGAGCGCCGTAACACGGCCGTACCCCGCGGACTGTCCATAGGCACTCCGATATACGTGGCGAAAGCCCAGGATGCTTGGCTGGAAGATGTGGACGGAAACCGCTACATCGATTTTGCTGGTGGAATTGGCTGCCTCAATGTAGGACATCGCCGCGAGGGCGTGCTGACTGCAATTCGCGAACAACTGGATCACTTTCTGCACACCTGCGTTCAGGTTACGCCGTACGAGAGTTACATCCGCTTGGCCGAGCGGATGAACGAAATCACTCCCGGTAAGTTTCCCAAGAAGACTTTATTCGTGAACAGTGGCGCGGAAGCCGTGGAGAACGCGGTGAAAATCGCGCGCGCCCACACCGGACGGTCCGGAATCATTGCGTTCGAAGATGCTTTCCACGGGCGCACCATGATGACCCTGGCGCTGACCAGCAAGACGCATCCGTATAAAGCAGGGTTCGCGCCCTTTCCGAGCGATGTGTACCGCATTCCCTACGCGTACTGCTATCGCTGCTCGTATTCGCTGCAATATCCAGCGTGCGATCTGTACTGTGCGCGGCATCTGGAGGATACGTTCAAACGCGTGGTTGCGTCCGAAGATGTGGCTGCTGTGATTGCCGAGCCGGTTTTGGGTGAAGGAGGATTTGTTGTTCCGCCGCCTGATTATTTCCGGGTGCTGATCGATATTTGTCGTAGGCATGGCGTGTTGTTTATCGCGGATGAAGTGCAGAGCGGGTTTGGTCGTACTGGGACATTGTTCGCGAGCGAACACTACGGCATCGAGCCGGATATTCTGGTGTCGGCCAAGTCAATCGGCGGCGGCCTACCGCTTGCCGCGATCACCGGGCGGGCCGAAATCATGGATGCGCCCGGGCCAGGCGGTCTTGGCGGTACTTTTGCGGGCAATCCGGTTTCCTGTGCAGCGGCGCTGGCTGTGCTCGACATCTTCGACCGCGAGGACCTCCTGAAGCGCGCCAATGAAGTGGGAAACAGATTCCAGAAACGTGCCAAGGAGTGGCAGCAGCGCTGGCCGACCATCGGCGATGTTCGTGGCTTGGGCGGGATGCAGGCGATCGAACTGGTAAAGTCGGCCGAGACGCGTGAGCCCGCCGCGGATGAGACAAAACAAATCACGCAGTATTGCTACGAACGCGGTTTGATCACGATCACGGCAGGCTCATATTCCAATGTGATTCGTGTCCTTGTGCCATTGGTCGTGACCGGCGACCAGATGGATGAGGCGCTCGGTGTGCTGGAGTCGGCATTGCAGGCCGTGGGTGAAAGGAAGGGCGTCGTGGCTCAGGTCACGTAGGGCCGGTTGCCGTGGTCCTCATTTAGGTGCACCATCGAGACGTAGCAAGCTACGTCACAGGCACGGTGACTCTTCGCGATAGCTGAGGTTGTTCGCAAATGACGGTGGCTGCGCCAACTTTGAGCAGGGTTCCGAATTTTATCAACGGCCGTTGGATCGAATCTAACGCCACCGACTGGCTCGATGTCGCTAATCCCGCGACGGGCGAGCCGATGGCGAAAGTCCCGCTTTCCGACGCTGCCGAGGTTGCCACGACGGTGGAAGCCGCGGCCGCTGCTTATCCTGAATGGCGCCGTACGCCTCCCGAGGACCGCATCCAGCCGCTATTCAAGCTGAAGCAGCTTCTCGAAGATCACCTTGACGAACTGGCTCGCGTCATCACCCAGGAAAACGGCAAGACCCTTGCTGAGGGCAAAGCCGAGTTGCGTCGCGCCATCGAGAACGTCGAAGTCGCCTGCGGTATTCCGATGATGATGCAGGGCTACAACCTGGAAGATGTCGCCCGCGGCATCGATGAAATCATGATCCGGCAACCGTTGGGCGTAGTCGCGGCGATCACGCCGTTCAATTTTCCCGGCATGATTCCGTTCTGGTTTCTGCCCTATGCAATCGCTTGCGGCAACACCTTCGTCCTCAAGCCCTCAGAGCGCGTGCCGCTCACCATGCGGCGGGCTTTTGAGTTGCTCGAGCAGACTGGATTGCCTAAGGGTGTGGTCAACCTGGTGAACGGCGGCAAGGGCGTGGTGAATGCGTTGCTCGATCATCCCAAAGTTCGCGCCATCAGCTTCGTGGGCTCAACACCTGTTGCCAAGCATGTGTACGCCCGGGCCGGAGCCAATGGGAAGCGTGCGCAGTGCCAGGGCGGCGCCAAGAACCACGTCATTATTCTGCCGGATGCTGACATGGAGATGGCGACGCAGATCATCAGCGACAGTGCCTTCGGCTGCGCCGGCCAGCGTTGTCTGGCAGTGTCGGTTGCAGTCACAGTTGCCGAAGCTCAGAAAACGTTTCGCGACGCCATCACGGATGCCGCTGCCAAGCTCCGAGTGGGCAACGGCCTCGACGAAGGTGTGCAGATGGGGCCGGTGATCACAGCACAGAGCAAGTCGCGAATCGAATCTCTGATTGGAGTCGGCGAGAAGCAGGGCGCGAAAGTCGTGCTGGACGGGCGCAACGCCATAATCCCGAAATGTGAAACAGGAAACTTTGTGAAGCCGACCATTCTCGATGACCTGCCAGCCACCAGTGAACTGGCCGACACCGAAATCTTCGGCCCGGTGCTAAGTCTCGTTCATGCCGACAGTATGGATGACGCACTCGCGTTTCTGGCGCGCAGTCCATACGGCAACCAGGCTTCGCTGTTCACCTTGAGCGGCGCGGCGGCGCGGCGCTTCCGCTACGAAGCGCCGGCTGGCAATATCGGCATCAACATCGGAGTGGCCGCGCCCATGGCCTATTTCCCATTCAGTGGCTGGAAGGATAGCTTCTTCGGAGTGCTGCACGGGCAGGGTCGCGACGCGGTTGAGTTCTACACCGAGAAGAAAGTCGTAATCGAGCGCTGGGCCAAAGAGCACTCGCGTAAGTTCTGACTTTAGATTTTCCTTCGTACATCTTCGTGACCTCTGTGGTTCACGCTGTCTTGGCAAACACAAGGGACACGAGGTAGGAAAACGGAGAGAATATGTCCGACACCATCCGGAAATACAAAGACTACGTAATGACCGGCTTCATGAAGTCGGTCGTACCCATCGTGGTAGAAAAAGCCAGCGGCACGATTGTCACCGATGTGAGCGGCCGCGAATATCTCGACTGCTTTGCCGGAATTTCGGTGGTGAACGCCGGACACAATAACCCCCAGGTGATCGCGGCGGCGAAAGCGCAAATGGATAAACTGGTGCACGCCGCCTCCTACATTTATCATGTGCAGCCGGTCGCCGATCTGGCGGAGAAGATCGCGCACATTGCCCCTCGCGGCCTGACCAAGACTTTCTTTGGCAACGGCGGAGCGGAGGCCATCGAAGGCGCATTGAAGCTGGCCCGTCTCTACACCGGCAAGCATGAGTTTATCGCGCTCCACGCTAGTTTTCATGGACGCAGTTGGGGCACGCTGAGTGTTACCGGCAATCTGGCACGCAAGAAACGTGGCGGCCCTTATGCCGCGGGCGTGGCCTTTGCTCCCGCGCCTTATACCTACCGTTCACAGTGGCGCAATGATCCTGAAGAATGCGGACGGCAATGCGCCAAAGCGATTGAAGACGTGATCCGTTTTGCCACTTCCGGAGATGTTGCCGCCTTCATCGCCGAGCCCGTCATGGGCGAAGGCGGAATTATTGTGCCGCCGCCAAGCTACTTCAAAGAAGTGAAGAAGATCCTTGATCAACACGGAATCCTGTTTATCGCCGACGAAGTTCAGTCCGGATTCGCGCGAACGGGCAAGATGTTTGCCATCGAACATTACGGTGTGATGCCCGATATTTTGGTCACGGCGAAGGGCATCGCTGATGGATTCCCGCTCAGCGCATTCACGACGCGGCCGGAAATTGCCGCCGCCTTCAAGCCGGGCGATCACCTGTCGACATTCGGCGGTAATCCCATTTCCTGTGCCGCCGCGCTTGCCAATATCGAGTTCATGCAGAAGGAAAATATTCCAGCGCGCGCCACCGAAACCGGCAACTACGCCATGACCAAACTCCGCGCCCTGCAAAAGCACCACCCACTTATCGGTGAGGTACGCGGCCTGGGTCTAATGATCGGCGTCGAGCTGGTGAAAGACGAAAAGCTAACCCCGGCGCCTTCCGAAGCCGAAGCTGTTCGCGATGCTCTGTTCCGCAATGGCGTGCTCGTGGGTGTAGGGGGAATATATGGAAATGTGATTCGCTTCCAACCTCCGCTGATCATCACGCGCCAGCAGATTGATCAGGCCATCGAAGCGTTTGCGGCCGTATTGCAGGAAGTGGCGTAACCCGCGGCAGTCTGCGCTTCTCAATGATGGTATATATACCATCATTAAGCAGAGATACCCACCCATTTAAGCGCTTTATTTTCAATGCGGTCAGCGATAATCTTTGAAAACCATCAGCACAGTAGGTATATATACCTACTGTGCTAATGGATGATTGTGATAAGAGCTGTTCTGGTATATATACCAGAACAGCAAATAACCGATATGCCGCGAAAGCCGCCTCGAATTCTCGAAGCCGGGCCTACAATCGCCAAGTTCTTCGACGAATCGAACAAACACGTGTACACCGAGGGCGAGTTAGGTGCGACTCTTGGTGAGAATCGAGCAACCTGGAAGCTACCCGATTACATTACTACCCGCAGGTTTATTGGCTTTCTCGTTGATACCGGCAAGCTCTCTGTAACGAAGGTCATGTCCGAGCATTATCGCTCGACGACACGCTATATCTGGGGGAAAGCTTCGCCTTTTGCTGTCGCCCTCTCGCTACGCTCCTCGGCTTACCTGTCCCATGGAACGGCCGTTTTCCTTCATGGCCTGACGGATCAAATTCCTAGGACGCTCTACATCAACAAGGAGCAAAGCACAAAACCGCGCCCAACTTCGCCCTTAACACCGGAAGCCCTCGCTCGGGCGTTTTCGGGTCAGCAACGTCGATCAGTCTATACGTTCACCTACGAAGACTGGGCGATAGTGTTGTTGAGCGGAAAAAACACCGGTCGGCTTGAAGTTGGGCCAATCGCTGCAGACACAGGCGAGGCGATAGATGTCACGCGGCTGGAAAGAACGCTGATTGACATCACCGTCAGGCCCGCATATGCGGGTGGAATCTATCAAGTGCTCGAAGCTTATAAGGCTGCAAGAGAACAGATTTCGGTTAACACGTTAATAGCTACGCTCAAGAAGCTGGATTATGTTTACCCTTATCACCAAGCGATAGGTTTCTACATGGAAAGAGCCGGCTATGACAAGAGCAGGACCGAGAGGCTCTTGAAGTTAGGAATTTCCCTCGATTTCTACTTAGCTCATGGAATCAAAGATCGTGAATATGATCCCAAGTGGCGGCTATTTTTTCCAAAGGGATTCTAGCTTCTTTACCACACCCAGAACGTAGTCGAAATAGAAGTCGAACGGTTTCAGTTCTTCGCCCACCGTCGCTTCAACTGACGGCCAGTCCTGCCGATGAAATTCTCGATACTTTTCGATCAATCCGATGAGGCTCAGCGGCGCTTCTTTCGCGGCGAATATCTGCCTCACCAGTTCCAGGTTTTCAGGGTCAGTTAAGTCAATTTTCGATTCTTCGATGATCACGTGTATGTCATAAAAGTCTCTTGCCCTGGCAGTTTTCGCCACCCGAATTGGGTATTCCGGCATTTGCTGACAAATTGCGCGGATTTTTTCGATCGCGAGCATCGGCGGGGTGTAGACGAAGATCGCGAATTCCTCTAGTTTAGTTTCCGTTTTTCCTTCGCAGAACTCCCACCTGCTTATGTCGATATTGAATACCCGTTGTTGTACCGGGCCGATCACTGTTGCGTTGCGGCGGATTGCCTCGAGTTCACCGTTAAACCGGTGATGTTTGTCCCTCTCGATTATTTTGAACTGAATTCGGTAGCCACCCCACCTCGGGTTGTCTACAGAAGGCGTTAGAGGCCTTGGCCCGAAGGTGCAGTCAAAAACAATAAATCCAGCGGCGTCAAAGCGATCAGTCAACGCTCGAGTAATCCTCCTTGCCGCATCCTCAGTGTCCTCGAACTCTCCTTCGATTGAAAAGTCCACATCCAGCGAACCCCTCGCTCCATATTTGTAAACTAGGCTTATTGCATTTCCGCCCTTCAAGACGAGTTTCCCGAAGAGTACGTCATCCGAGAACATGGCGATGATGACCAAACGGCGAACGTCTGCGAGGTCCACGAGCAGCACTATATACGACTTCGAGGGGCTGGCCCACGCTCTCACCACCCACAAAAGCGGGTGCCCTGCCCTTCTCGCGTTCTTTCCGAGAAGCGGGGCTTTTAGCTGACATCGCGGCGGCGGACCGCCGGATACACGCCAAGCTGCTCACGACGACGCGCTGTTCAGCGAGATTCGATCTCGACCGCAGCTTCTTCCCCAGGTAGCATAGTGCCGGGCCGGTGCTCCACGTCCAATCCTCTGAACGCGTGGCCCGCGGGCGGCCCCATTCAATCGCGCCTAGAAATCTCAGATATCGTCATCCTCGTCATCGCGATCATCATGATTCAGATCCTTGGCCGGGCTAAGCGGCTTACCATCGCTTGCGTGCCGGATCTCGATATGTCCATTCACGTTCGAGAGCTTGATGCGAGTTCCGCCGCCACCCAGTTCTCCGCGCAGATCGTGGCCCACGTAGCGGTGGTGGCGCACGCGCAGACCAAAGTCATCATTGATGCCACCCGAGACCGTTGAGGCTTCCACCTCTGCCTTGGCATCGGAAGGCAGGGTCAGCTCAATGCCGCCATTGACAGAAGACAGTTCAATCGGAGAGTCTGCCAGGCGGTCGAACTGCACTTGCATTCGCCCGTTGACCGTAGAAAGGTCAACCCTGCCCTGTAGGCCCTCGGCGGTCGTTCGCCCGTTAACCGAGGAGGCGCGCACTTCGCCGGCGATTCCATGGATATCCAACTCTCCATTCACCAATTTGATCTCATCCAGGTGGGCCGCCCGGGGCACCATCAGGGTATACTCAACGCCGGCCGGATTGTTCCATCCGTCGTGGCTCCAGGAGTGGTTCCAGGAAAAGTCGTGGTCGCGGTACTTAGTATGGATGGAAACATAATTACTGCCCGACTCAACCACGATCTTGACCTCATCCAGCCGCTCTTTGGTGCCGGCATACTTGACCGCGTCTACCTTGACCTCGTTTCGATCCCATCCTGTGATGTGCACTGCACCGTTGATATTGTCGAGCTCGACCCGGCCGCCAGCGGCCAGAGGGTACGTCTGGTGGAACTCTTCGGTATACCGTCCATGGTCCGAGGCATGGCCTTGGGCAGCAGCGAAAAACAAGGCGCAAAGCGTGCCCAGAATGGCTCCCATCCAGGCGGCGAGCTGGCGTTGAGGTTTCATGGCTCCTCCGTTCCGACACAGCTTAGACGGGGTAGGTCTCAATTCGTGAGTGGCCAGACAGCGATTAATTCCGTACGGCCGCGATAGGACGGATCAGGCACCGCGGGGACGCTCACGCCTACTCCCGAATTACCTTCGTTATCTTCCCCGGCCCGCTCTGGATACCGGACAATCGCTCAAGCAGCGGAGAAGTGGGGATTGGCTTTTGAAGCGTTTTCAGACGAACCGTATGCAACCGCGCAGGCAGAGTTCTGCCCGTGCCCAGGCTTGTTTGTCGCTTCTCCTCTTTGTCGCAACCGCGCCGCTGCTCGCACAGACCTCTGACACCGACCGTCCCATTCCCATCCTTACCGGCAACGCTGGTTTCTTCACGGTCGTCCAGGGCGGGAAGACCGAGATCGTTCCCGAGATCAATCCTGTTCTCCTTGTTCCTTTGGGAGATCACTGGCTGATTGAGTCCAGAGGTGAATTCGAGGGTGATTTTCAGCGTCAGGAGGGAAACGGACCGTTCGGCGGACAAGTGCAAAAGGAACTCGATTATCTCGAGGCCGACTACATCGCCAATCCGTACGTCACCGTCACCGTAGGCCGGTTTCTGACTCCCTTTGGCATCTATAACGAACGCCTGTATCCCATCTGGATTCGCAGCTTGCAGGCCGAGCCTCTGATTTTTCCCATCGCGACTGGATCGAGCGATGGCGCTATGCTGCGAGGCGGATTTCCTGTCACTGCCAAAGTAAGCCTCAACTATGCGGGTTATTTCTCCACGCTGAGTACGGTGAACGGCATAGATTCTGATCGCACCGCTGGCGGCCGAATGGGCTTCTTTTTGCCCGGTCCTCGAATCGAGGCGGGTGCTTCCTGGCAAAAGTTGCTGCAGGAAGGGCGCTCGAATGCCTTCGGATTTCATTTTGCCTGGCAGCCAACGCCTCTTCCGCTCAATCTCCGTTCGGAGTACGCCCGTTCCTACCAAGGGAGCGGATATTGGGTCGAAGCAGCGTACCGGCTCAGTCAGGTTCATTTCTGGCAGCATGCCATGCGCCGCACCGAAATCGTGGGACGGGCACAACAATTCTTCGCCGGGCAAATCAGTGAAGACGATGCCCAGGAATACGGTCTACCCACCGTGAATACACGGCAAGGGGATTTTGGATTGAACTACTACTTGCACGATGGACTGAAAGCTACGGCCAGCTACGGCCGCCAATTCAGTTCTGACGGGAATTTCAACTTGTGGACCGTAGGAATTGCGTATCGCTTTGCCGTGCCGTTAGGACGAGTGGGGCCGCAATGAAATTCAAAATGATGATCGCGACCGGAGTTTTGGCGCTTATATGGGCGTTGAGTGCGGTCGCGGCTTCGCCGCGCAACGGAGGTTCGAGCACGGTGAGCACGCCGGTGGTTCGGAGCGCTGCGGACGCCGACGCCATTCGCGTCGAGGGCGAAAAGAGATTTCGGGCAAACTGCGGCCGATGCCATGCCGCGCCCCAGAAATTTCCACCCCGCATGATGGCAACGATTGTGCGTCACATGCGCGTGCGTGCCACCATTACTGACGAAGACATGCGTCTCGTTCTCTACTACCTGACGCAGTAGTGACGACAATCGCAAGCATGACCAGCAGGAAACTGCGTTACTTGTGGGGGTGGATTTTGGTGGGTTGCGGCGTTGTTTCGGCGCAGATGCCCGCCGTCCGGCAAGTTCACCTAGTCGAAGTGCTGGCGGACAAGGACAGCCGGTACAAGATCGCAGGCGAAGACAAGCCGGAGATCGTGGTAAAGGCGGGCGAGCAGATTCTGCTGCGCGTCACGGCACGCAAAGGCAGATCGTGGAACCGGGATGGTTCTATCCACGGATTTTCGCTGCTCCGCGCCAGGGACCGGTCAAAAGTACCCGGCTGGGATCTTCTGCTCAAGCCCGGTATGCAGGAGTTTCTGATGACCGCTCCCGACGAAGCGGGCGAGTATGTGGTGGTTTGTACGGTGGTTTGCAGTGAGGATCACGAAGGCATGTATATGAGATTCGTAGTGGTACATAATTCCGAGGTGCCGCATGAATAGAATCACGATTTGCAGCGCGAGCTGCGTGCTAGCTTTATCGCTCCTGGCGTATGCTGGCGAGCCCGAGGGGAGAACTTTCCATGGGGAAATCTCCGACAGCCAGTGTGCGCTGAACGTCCATTCCCTGACCCGATCGCACCAGGAAATGTACAAGTCGAAGTCCGGGGCGGCGGGGCAAACTCCGGCGTCCTGCTCGCTTTATTGCATCGAGCATCTGGGAGGAAACTTCGTGCTGGCGTCGAAAACCCACGTCTATCACCTCGATAACCAGATGCTCCCACGTAACTTCGTCGGCGAGAAGGTAAGAATTCAAGGCATCTTGGACCCCAAGACCGACACCATCCATGTATTGAACATCGAGGGGGAATAAGCCCCGGCGTGTAAAATGTGGGGAGGAGCTACGCATGGCTGCAGACAAGGAGCACGCCCACGAACTGATTGAGCGATTGGCCCCGGGCCAGGTACCGGCGGCGATCGGCATGCTCGAAAGTCTGCTGGATCCCGTTTCTCGAGCCATTGCGAACGCCCCTATCGACGACGAACCCGAAACCCAGGAAGAACGCCGAGCCGTTGCTGAGTCGAAGACTTGGTTCAAGCGGCACGGGCAGGGTATCCCGCACGAAGAAGTGCTCGCGGATTTCGGTCTTACACCGGACGATCTCAAGGACAAATAACAGCGGGCGCAAGCTTAGAGATCGAAGATGAGGAAGATCATTTGGTCTGAGGGTGCCCGCATCGATGTTCGGCGAATCGACCGGTCTACAGCAATGCGAATCTTCACTGCGATCCAGCGTTTCGCGGAGAGTGGCGAAGGCGACATTAAGGAACTCAGAGGCGAATCCGGCGAGTTGCGGCTACGAGTCGGCGACTATCGCGTTCGCTTCACCAATGAGGCCGACGGCGCGATTCGAATCCACGCCGTCCGACACCGACGCGAAGCCTACCGGTGATGTAGATTGCCCCACCCTTTCGTGACTTTCAACGGCCGCCTCTACATCCTTGGCGCAGTCGGCATCGATCGTTGCAGTCGAGTCCTCGGGCAGCAGAGCGATACACTCGGAGATAGACCGTCGCGGCGGAACTGGCGCATGGATCGCCGCCACCGGCAGCTTGCCACTCTCGATCACAAGTTCCGCACCCGCGCGCACCCGAGCCAGCAGCCCCGCGAAGTCGCGGGCCGCATCCGCTTCCGAGATGTGGATTACGTGGTCAGCCATGGCACGATTATAGCGTTACTTGCGGGTGTTCAGATTCTGCGTTCGGAAGTCGATTGCGTGACCCGCGAAAATCCCCGCCCCAAGCAGAAGGTTGAACGGGCCACCCCCAGGGGCTAATGCAAGCGTATACCGCCCCGACCTTTACACAAACGTAAAGGTGGGCAAGCCCCCCAGCCGACTATCGATCAACTCCGGCGCTTCTTCGCGACTTTGCCGTAACAGAATAGAGCCTTATCGAGCGTTCGCTGAGACTGAAGATCGCTTGCTGAACAGGCTCCTTGTAGATCGTGAATGATCGTGCAGAACATCCGTAGATACCAATCACCATCAATGGCCGCAGTTTTCGTCTTCACAATCTGGCCTTGAGTCAGAAGATGGATGCCCGCCTGAGTGTTGCTGTCGTAAATGGGAAACCTTGCTCTGGAAAGGATGTGAAGAACAAACGTCGATCTCGACAATCCGAACTTGGTGCTCGTGACCCCGCCACCCTTGCATGGCTTCATAAAACTCTTTTGAGACAGATGATCGAGAAAGAGACGGTGCTGCCCTCGAAGCAAATATTGCTCTAACGCTGAACGGCAATCAGGAAGGCTCCTCCAGACACCATATGCGGCTACAGTTCCCGGCTTCCACTTGTCAGTAAACTTAACTGAACAGTTGCCGAACGTCATTCCTAGGCGGACGCTCCGTATGGCACCCTCTTTCCATGCTCCGACAATCTCGAACTCCGCATCCGATAATTCCAAACCCGTCGCAACCAATTCTCGGTAAATATCTTCCGGGTAAATGGTGGAGTCGAATTTGGCAGACCATATCGCAACCCACTGAGCCGCCGAGATCGCTTCTCCGCTCGGAGACCGAAACCCAAACTCAGTCATTTCATTTTGCTCGGTGCCCCAGGCTGCACAATCGCGATCCTGAAGGGTCTAAAGACGCGGACCAGGCGTCCGCCGCTACGTGAGCTTTACTTGAGCGAAACCAGCTTCTCGACCAGTTCTGAATAATCTTTCTTTTCCAGCCCGTGGACTTCTTTGTTGTACTCGTCGACCTTGCTGGAATAGTTCATGGAGCAGAATTTCGGGCCGCACATGGAGCAGAACGCTGCTTCTTTGTAGTAGTCGTCGGGCAGGGTTTCGTCGTGCATGGAGCGGGCGGTTTCGGGATCGAGGGACAGGGCAAACTGTTTCTCCCAGTCGAATTTGTAGCGGGCGTAGCTGAGCGCATTGTCGCGATCTTGCGCGCCGGGGCGATGGCGAGCAATGTCAGCGGCGTGGGCGGCGATTTTGTAGGCGATGATGCCGTCCTTGACATCCTTATCGTTGGGCAGGCCGAGATGCTCCTTGGGCGTCACGTAGCAAAGCATCGCTGCGCCGTGCCAGCCGATCATAGCCGCGCCAATCGCCGACGTGATGTGATCGTATCCCGGCGCGATGTCGGTGACGAGCGGTCCCAGCGTGTAGAACGGAGCTTCGTAGCAAAGCTCTTTTTCTTTGTCGACCTGCTCTTTGATCTTGTCCAGCGGCACATGGCCCGGCCCTTCGATCATCACCTGTACGTCGTACTCCCAGGCTTTCCTGGTCAATTCGCCGAGAGTCTTGAGTTCGGCAAACTGAGCTTCGTCACTGGCATCGGCAATGCAGCCCGGACGCAGACCATCACCGAGGGAGAACGAAACGTCGTGCCGGGCGAAGATCTTGCAGATGTCATCGAAATGGTCGTACAGAAAGTTTTGCTTGTGATGGTGCGCCATCCACTGCGCCAGAATGGCGCCGCCGCGGCTGACGATGCCGGTAATGCGCTTGGAAATCATGGGCAGATACTGAATCAGAACGCCGGCGTGGATGGTCATGTAATCCACGCCTTGCTGGGCTTGCTCTTCAATCACTTCCAGCATCACTTCTGCATTCAGGTCTTCCACTCGTTTGACCCGTGAGATCGCTTCGTAAATTGGCACGGTTCCAATCGGTACTGGCGAGTGCCGCAGAATGGCTTCCCGAATCTCATGAATGTCGCCGCCGGTGGAGAGGTCCATCACGGTGTCCGCGCCGTAGTGGACGGAGGTGTGCAACTTCTTGAGTTCCTCGTCAATATTTGAAGTGACGGCGGAATTGCCAATGTTGGAGTTGATCTTGCACAGCGAAGCCACGCCGATGGCCATCGGCTCCAGTTCCGGATGATTAATATTCGCGGGAATAATCATTCGACCGCGTGCGACTTCGTCACGAACCAGTTCGGGCGAGAGCTTTTCGCGGCGAGCGACATACTCCATTTCCTCCGTGACCAGCCCCTTGCGGGCGTAGTGCATCTGGGAGAAATTACCATCATCGTTGTTCTGCGCCTTGCGCCGATGGATCCACTCAGCGCGGAGTTGCGCGGCGTGCCGTCCGTTGCCACTCGTGGGATTGCCGTTGCTGGGAGACATGGGAGACATGGGAGACATGGGAGACATGGGAGACATGGGAGACATGGGAGACATGGGAGACATGAATGATCACCCTCGCTGGGATTCTATAGACACTGATTATACCCCGCGATCATCCATGCCAGCTTGAACCCGGAGGACACAGAGGACACGGAGGATGCAGGAAAGCCAGCGATCCCCTCGAAATTTCTGGCCGAACTCCGCAGTTCAAGATTCCCGGGATTCGGCGCGGGCATCCCCGGAAATTTGGTGGTGGTTTGATAAGGAAGCGAGCCAAACGCGCGATAATGGTGTCGCAAAGAACGCGGCACATCGCGCGGTTCGCCCAGATCCCCTTCGACTTCGCTCAGGGCAGGCTCTGGCTGCGCAAAGAACGCTGGCTCGGGATGACAAATCAAACTGCACACCACCTAACATTTTCAGCGCTTGTGCGTCTAACGGGTTCAGACTTAAAATCAGCCGTTCCACTCAAAACGAGGCTATCCATGCACTTGCGCCGTCTCCTGCCTGCATTCCTTCTGCTGTCAGCTCTTACCACTTTCGCTCAAACGACTTCCAGTAAACCGGGTCCGGGCTTCAGCATTGACAACATTGACACGGCAATCGACCCCTGCGTCGACTTCTACCAGTACGCTTGCGGTAACTGGCTGAAGAACGCGGAAATTCCTGCCGACCAGCCGCGCTGGGGAAGCTTCACCGATCTGCGCGAACGCAACATGGCGGTCATGCGCGACATTCTGGAAAAGGCCTCGGCGGACCGTCCCGGCCGTAGCGCCGTTGATCAGAAAATCGGTGACTATTACGGCTCGTGCATGGATGAAAAGGCGGTGGATGCCAAGGGTCTGGAGCCGCTCAAGCTTGAACTCGATCGAATCGCGGCAGTGAGGGACAAGGCTACGCTGATTGACGCCATCGCTCGCGTCCACCTGGAAGGGCCGAACCCGCTGTTTGATTTTTCCTCCGCCCCGGACCTGCACGATGCCAATCAGGTCATCGCAAGCATTGATCAAGGCGGGTTGTCGCTGCCCGATCGCGACTACTACATTAAAGACGATGCCGACAAAGTGGAAGTGCGCAAGCACTTCGTCGAATATGTGACGCAGGTGTTTACGCTGGCAGGACAATCACCGCAACAGGCGGGGGATTCCGCTCAGACCGTGCTGCGCATCGAGACCGCTCTGGCCAAGGCTTCCATGGACCGTACTTCGCGGCGCGACCCCAAGAACCGCGACCACAAGATGACCCGCGAAGCGGCCGCCGCGCTCGCCCCTGATTTCTACTTGGATCGCTACTTTACCGACATGGGCACGCCCAGCTTTTCGGAACTGAACGTTCTCAACCCTGATTTCTTCAAGCAGGTGAACGGCGTGGTGGAATCTGAATCGTTGGATTCGCTGAAGATTTATGTGAGCTGGCACCTCCTGGACGGCGTGGCACCATGGCTCTCGCAGCCGTTCGTGGATGCCAATTTCAATATGCGCAAGGCTTTGACCGGGCAGGAGCAGATTCAGGCACGCTGGAAACGCTGCGTCACCGCGACGGATAACGCTCTGGGCGAGGCTTTGGGACAAAGGTATGTCGAGCTAACCTTTGGCGCGGAAGGCAAGCAGCGCATGCTGAAAATGGTGGATGCGCTGGAGAGGTCGCTCGATGAAGACATCCAGAACCTGCCCTGGATGACCGCAGACACTAAGAAACAGGCCAAGCTCAAACTGGAGGCGATCCGCAACAAGATCGGATATCCCGACGAGTGGCGAGATTACAGCTCGCTCACCATTGTGCGTGGTGATCTGGTCGGCGACTATCTGCGCGCCAACGAATTCGAATCGAAACGCGATATAGCCAAGATCGGCAAGCCGCTCGACCGCAAGGAATGGGGCATGACTCCGCCCACGGTCAACGCCTACTACAGCCCGCAGATGAACGATATCAACTTCCCCGCGGGAATCCTGCAGCCGCCGTTTTTCGATAAAAAGATGGACGATGGAGTGAATTTTGGCGGCATCGGAATCGTGATCGGCCACGAACTGACGCACGGCTTTGACGATCAGGGACGCAAGTATGATCCGCAAGGCGATTTACGCGACTGGTGGACGGATCAGGACGGTAAGGAATTTGAAAAGCGCGTGAGTTGCGTGGCTGATGAGTACAGCAACTTCGTGGCTGTAGATGATCTGAAGCTGAACGGCCGGCTGACGCTAGGCGAGAACACTGCCGACAATGGCGGCGCGCGCATCTCGCTCATGGCTTTGGAACACATGATCGCAGACGACAAGACGGGAAAGGAAGCGCAGAAAATCGACGGCTACACGCCGGAGCAGCGGTTCTTTCTGGGATTTGGGCGAGTTTGGTGCGAGAAGCAGCGTCCCGCTTTTGCCCGCATGCGGGTGAGCACGGATCCGCACTCTCCAGGGAAGTACCGGATCAACGGCGTAGTCGAGAACATGCCCGAATTTCAGCAGGCCTGGGGCTGCAAGGCCGGACAACCGATGGTGAGCGCGAACGCCTGCCGGGTCTGGTGAGCTTTGCTCATTCGGCACGGGTTGACGACCCGTCTTCCGACTGAGAATTTCCGCTGACACCTGGAGGATAGGCCGGGGATTCCTCCTCGGCCATTCTTTTCTTCAGCTTTGCTCCGATCCCACGAATCTGTTTGCAAATCTGTTTGCAAATTCCTGACATAGAAATGACCGCGAAATTACTGTCCCATGACCGCACGATGACAAGCCGCTTTCCCGCCTGCCTTACGCTGACCTGGTTGGACAACACATAGGGTTCCAGCAATCAAAGAAAGGAGCAACACGAGCGCTCGCATCCGGCGAGCGGCAGATGGTAAGCACGTATGAAAACCATAAATCTGGTTCTTGTCATTGCATTGACCGTCACAATTTGTCTTTCCAGCCGGCAGGCGGTGAATGCCGGCGGTCCTGGTCCCGGTCCATCCTTGGGCGTCGCGGGTGCAGCCAGCGTAAAGGGCGTAGTCAAGTTCGAAGGCAAAGTGCCCGCGGCCAAGACTATCAACATGGCGGCCGACCCAAGCTGCGCCAAGCTGCATCCCACTCCGGTCTTGAATCAGGAAGTGATGGCCGACGCGAAAGGTGACTTGGAGAATGTGATCGTATTCATTGCCGATGGTTTCGGTGACCGTACATTCGACCCGCCCAGCCAACCGGCCAGGATCGAACAGAAGGGTTGCATGTACCAACCGCACGTGGTCGCGGTGCAAGCTAACCAGCCGCTGCAGGTGGTCAACGACGATCCCACGACGCACAATATCCACCCTATGCCCGCCAACAATCGGGAATGGAACAAGGCCGAGCTGCCGGGCTCAAAGTTGGAAGAAGCCTTCCCGCGGCAAGAAATCGCGATCCCGGTGAAGTGCAATGTTCATCCCTGGATGCGCAGCTATGTGGCCGTCTTCAAGCATCCCTACTTTGTAGTGACAGGCAAGGACGGCAGTTTCGACCTCAGCAACCTTCCGCCTGGAACCTACACTCTTGAGGCGTGGCACGAGAAGCTGGGTACGTCAACTCAGAAGATCACGATCGGAGCCAACGAAACCAAGAGCGTTGATTTTGTCTTTAAGGCGATGTAAACGCAGACGGGGTCATCAGCACTGACTTCAGAGACCTTGACCCGCGCCTCAGCCGAGCGATAGTCTGCTAAGAGGCGTGGGTCTTTCTATGTCCAACCAAAGCAGCAAGTATCTGAAATTCGGCGGGGTTACGGTCATCATTCTGCTGTCGCTCGGATACCTGGCCTACACCGGCGTCCAGGAAAGCAAGAGCTACTATGTCACTATCAAGGAACTGCGGGGCATGGGAGATTCCGCCTACACCAAGCGCTTGCGCGTAGCCGGCAACGTTCAGCCCGGTTCGATCAAGCGGACCGGTACGAAAGTTGAATTCGTACTGGTGGAGAACGACCAGCTTCTGTCGGTGGTGTACAGCGGCACCGAGGCCCCACCCGATACATTCAAAGATAATTCTCAGGCCTTGGCCGACGGCAGCTTCGGGCGCGACGGCGTCTTTCACGCCAAGCAATTGCAAGCCAAGTGTGCGTCGAAATATGCGCCCCAGCAGCCGGCGAATGGCGTTTCTCCGAACGAGCCTGCGAAGAGCATGACCGAGCTGCAGACCAACGGCTCGGGGCGAGTGTTGAACTAATTCTGCTGTGCTCCATCAGGAACACGTAGCCCGGATGCCCCGTCCGGGCGGGCGAGCGAAGCTCGCCAGAGGTATCGTTGCGAAGACGCGGTGCTCGACCGCCAGGCGGGTCGGGGGCACCGCGGCTACGTCAGCCCCACGGCCCTCGACTTCCCCGCACGCTTCAGCTATCTTGCAATCCGATGCCTTCCGTGAGCGATCTGCCGACGCCAGTTTCCCCCATCGTCATCGTTAAGGATCTCGTCAAACAATTCGGGCGATTCGCGGCAGTGCGCGGCGTGAGCGCGGAGTTTGCTCCCGGCCGCCTCTACGCAATTCTGGGCGACAACGGGGCAGGGAAGACGACCCTGCTGCGCTCCCTGGCGGGCTTGACGCCGCCCACGCGTGGAAGCATCTCCATGCTGGGAACTACCGATCTGCGCGCGGTCTGCAGCCAGTTCGGCTACCTGGCGCATCCGTCGTTGCTTTACGACGAGATGAGCGGGATGGAGAACCTGCGCTACTTCGCACGCTTGTACGGAATCGAAGATGATCAGCGCTGTGCCGATGCGATCCGGGCCGTGAAACTTGATCCCACTCTTGGCCGGCCCGTAGGACAGTATTCCCAAGGCATGCGGCAACGAATGTCGCTGGCGCGGGCGCTGCTCAATGATCCGAAAATATTGTTATTGGACGAACCGTTTTCCAACGTGGACCTGCGCTCGGCGCGAGAGATGGTCAGCTTGCTGGTCGGCTTGCGCCACCAGGGCAAGACAATTTTTGTGGTCACGCATCAGGCGTCTCTACTGGACGGCGTGGCCGATGAGTTTGTGTGCATGGAGGCGGGCCAGATCGTCAGCCGCACTCCGGATTTGCGTCCGGTGGAGGCAAAATGAGCCGGGATGCAGGCATCACGCGGATTACCTTGGCTAAAGATTTGCGCCTGGAGTGGCGCTCCAAGGATGCCATCAACTCCATGCTATTTTTCGCTCTTCTGGTAGTGGTCATTTTCAGTTTCTCGTTCGACCCGACTGCGGAGGAGTCGCGACGCATTGCCGGCGGACTGGTGTGGGTGGCGTTTTTGTTTGCCGCAGTCGTAGCGCTGAACCAGACCTGGGCGAGGGAACTACGTAATCAGGTGCTGGATGCTTACCGGGTCTCGCCGGCTCCGGCCAATTCGCTGTTTCTAGCCAAGGCGCTGGGGAATTTCATTTTTGTCAGCGTGCTGGAAGCGCTGATGACCCCGCTCTTCATTGTGTTTTACAACCTCCGTGCGCTGGGACCTGCATACCAGCTGCCGATCGTCGCCGCGCTGGGAACCTGGGCGCTGGTGGTGAATGGAACTTTCTTTGCCGCGATGTCGCTTCGCACTCGCAGCCGCGAAATCATGCTCCCATTGCTGCTTTTCCCCATATCCATTCCTGCGTTGCTGGCCATGGTCGAGGCTACCGGCGCTATCCTGACCGGCGAATTTTCGGCAAAATTCTGGATCGTCTTGCTCGCGGCGTATGATGTGGTGTTTACTACAGGGTGCCTGCTCTTATTTGAAACCGTGTTGCACGCGGAATGAAACGCATCTTCCCCATTCTCGGAGTTCTGACAGCGGTTTTGCTCAGCTATGCGCTCTATGAGGCGCTGGTGGCCGCGCCTACCGAGAAGACCATGGGCGACGTGCAACGCATCTTCTACTATCACGTGCCCTCGGCCTGGACGGCATTTATTTTGTTCTTTGTCAACTTTATCGCGTCGGTCGTGTACCTCGTCCGCCGCAATCCGAAAGCAGATATCGTCGCGCTGGTCACAGCGGAAGTGGGCGTCGTCTTCTGCACCGTGGTGCTGGTGACTGGTCCGATCTGGGCCCGGCCGGTGTGGGGGATCTGGTGGACATGGGACCTGCGTTTGACCCTCACGCTGGTGCTATGGCTGATCTACGTCAGCTACCTGGTGCTGCGGAAATTCTCCAGCAGCGGGCAGACGCCGTTGCTGGCCGCGGTTCTGGCCGTGCTTGGCGCGCTCGACGTTCCGCTGGTTTACTTTTCCATCTGGTTTTTCCGCACCCAGCATCCCCAGCCGGTGATCGGCGGCGGAGGCTCGATTGATCCCCGCATGCTGCACGTGCTGCTGATCAACTGGGCTGCGTTCTCCTGCTTTGCATTTCTGGTGTGCTGGTCGCGCTATCGGCTGGAAGTGCTGCGCCGCGAGGTGGAGGAAACGCAGGCGCTGGAGGCGCTGATGGAGCCTGGAATTCCGCAACGGGGAAGTTCGCGATGAGTTACCTTTACGCCGCTTACGCCGCTACCTGGATCATCCACATCGCATATCTTGGCTCACTCGTGCGGCGCTACAGCCGGTTGCGGACCGAAATCGAGGAACTGAAAAGGAAGTAGAACCCGGTGTCCAGCCGTTGGTCCACGTTTCCTGCTTTGCCCACATCACACAACCTGTTCCGGGCTGGAGCGCAGGAATTCGTATTCCTCGATCAGCGCCGCGATTCCGACACGCGATCCCGGCAAAGGCGCTTCCACCCGCACCACGCGCGCGCTGAATCGTACTCGCACCGGTTCGGTCAAAGTGACATGGGGCGGGAAAGTCAAAGTCACATCCACGCGGGAGCCTTCAACTAGCGACCGGTCAAGATAGAAAAACACTCCACGGGCGCTGACGTTCTGCGTCTCGGTCAGCAGCTCATCCATAGAACTGTCAGCAGCAGAGTTGCCCGCAGTTTTGATGGCTGCAGGCAGGCGCATGTCGAAACGCCGCATGGAACGTCGTTCCTCGGGTGACTGCTGCATAGCGCTCTGTTGTCCAGCAAGCATCCAGGTTCAGCCCGGCTGATGTAACCATTGGCCACCTCAGCCAACAATACAGCCTAGTTCATTCTTAGGCCAAGGGTTGCTCACTTGGGGGCGGTTTGCAACACCAAAGAGTTGGAAGGGAACTGCTCGGTTAATGGCTCCGGAACCCACAATCCTCAGCAAAAAAGAGGGGAGGGTGGGGGACGGCTGGGGCGCCCGCGCTGATGGAGCAATCATATTGCCACAGAGAGGAAGCCTCCATAATGATTCCGCTGGTCGGAGAATCAACAACTTGAACCAAGGAATCGGCTTCCCGCTGAACTGCGCATGAAACAAGTTGCAGAACATATGCGGAATAGCGGCCTATGGCTGCTCTGAAGTCGGGCTCTTTCCAGGCGGCACTTTATGTGCTATGAAGCGGCATCTCGCAACGGCGTCGGGCGCATCTGACGAATCCAAGGACCAGAGAGGCAGTACGCACCTTGACAGGCTATCCGTCAGATGTTTAAGTAGTTACTTAATTTTCTAGCAATTCTTGGCGACAGGTATGCAGCCCCGCTTCTCAGGCGCGAGTTGGGCGCCGTTTGTATGCCGTGTCTTGTTGCTCTCCATGAAACTGGAAACTCGGAGGAGTTCGTGAGATTGAATGGTAGCGGGTTGAGAAGAGTTGGTGCGCCAGGTCGCTTCGTGGCCGCAATCGCGTTGTTGGTGACTGTCGGCGCTGCGATTTTGGCAGTCGGCTCGGGCGCGGTTTTGGCAGGGCTCACCAACCGGGGCGACAGAAGCCGCGCACACAATCCCGCTTCCCGTCCAACGGCCTCAACACAGCGAAGCACGCAGGTCCTGGCGGCGTACAGTCACCTTCCGCTGGTTTTCGAACCGAACCAGGGCCAGAGCGATCCGCGAGTGAAGTTCCTTGCCCGAGGCAGCGGCTACGGGCTCTTTCTGACCGGGGATGAAGCAGTGCTGACGTTACAGCCCTCAGCGGTTAGCGCTCACCGGATACCCGCTCGACCCTCCGTAGTTCGAATGACGCTGGACGGTGCGACCGAAAGGTCAGCCCTAGTCGGCGTGGACGAACTGCCGGGAAAGAGCAACTACTTTATCGGCAATGATCCGTCCAAGTGGCGCCGTAATGTGCCACAGTTCGCCAGGGTGCGATACCGCAACGTCTATCCGGGGATTGATTTGCTCTACTACGGAAACCAGGGACGGCTGGAATACGACTTCGAAGTAGCCCCGGGAAGTGATCCCGGGCAGGTGACCCTTCGATTTCAAGGGACCGAGACTTTGAGGATCGGCGCCAGCGGCGACCTCGTGCTCGGCCTTCGAGGCGGCACCGTGCGTCTGGAGTCGCCACGGATTTATCAGAAATTTGGCGATGAAGAGCGACCAGTTACCGGGCAGTTCAAGCTGCGAGGCACGAAAGGCAGGGTCGGTTTTGAGCTGGGCGCTTACGACCATAGCCGTACCTTGATCATCGATCCGGTGCTCACCTATTCCACCTACCTTGGCGGCAGCGGCGAAGAGAGTTGTTCGACAATCCTGAACCAGCCGATTCCGACTTATCCTGGAACTCCCGGTTGTCCGGCTATTGCGGTGGACGAGGGCGGCAGCGCCTATGTGGCGGGCTCGACCACATCCACGGATTTCCCAAATCCCGGTGGAGTCTCTCCTCCCTTGGTTGGCGTGGCGAATGTCTTCGTCGCGAAATTCAGCAGCAGCGGCACGGCTCTTCTATACAGCACGTACATCGGCGGAAACGACGTGGATTACACCGCCGGAATCACTGTGGATGCCAGTTCCAACGTGATAGTGGCGGGCACCACGAATTCGAGTAATTTTCCGGCCAAGAACGCATTCCAATCCAGCCCCCTCAGCAGCGGCAACCACGTTTTTGTGAGCAAACTGGACTCGACGGGCGCAAACTTGCTTTATTCCACCTACCTTTCCGGCAACGGCGTCGATATCGCTTCCGGCGTGGCGCTTGACCCTAACGGCAACGCGTACGTCACCGGAACCACAGAATCGACAGAGGTGGGGACAGGTTTTCCCTCCACCACGGGCGCCTTTCAAACCACACGCGCCTCCGGATCCACGATTCAGTTCTTCATGACCAAGATTGATCCCAATCTATCTGGCGCATCTAGTGTGGTCTATTCGACATATTTCGGTGGGGGGAATTCGGTGCGCACCAGCGGCTCCCCGGCAGTGGGCGGTGGGATCGCAGTGGACGCCAACAGCGACGTCTACATCACTGGGGGAACGAGCTTTCTGCACGTTGGCCAAGGCAATGACTTTCCCATCCTGAATGCTTACCAGGGATGCCTCGACGCTCCGCCCAGCACCTCGACCTGTCCAACCAGCGTCACCGCTTATGACGTATTTGTGGCCAAGCTGAACCCAGCCGGCGCTTCCGGAGCGCAACTGCTGTACTCGACCTATCTTGGTGGGACGGGGGACGACATCGGATACGCCATTGCTGTCGATCCTAGCCTCAGCGGCAGCAATACCATCAACACTTACGTTACCGGCTCAACCACTTCGACGGATTTCGATCCTGCCGGAGCCGGCGTATTCCAGAGTACCAACAATGGCGGGACCGACGCGTTCCTGGCAAAGCTGGGCTCAATTCTGACCAAAACCGGCACTGTCCCGCTAAGTTATTTCACCTATCTGGGCGGATCAGGAACAGATATCGGGTTGGGAGTCGCCGTGGATGCCCTTCAGGGTGCGCGAATCGCAGGCTGGACGGATTCGACCAACTTTCCTGCGATCAACAACCCGGTTCAGTCGGTCTACGGCGGAGGAACCAGCGACGCATTTGCGGCGCGCATCGATACGACGGCCACAACTCCCAACGCGCCCGGCCACTATTCCTCCTATCTGGGTGGAGGCGGCACGGACATCGGCACCAGCATCATTGTGGACAACCGCGGCGCCAGCTATGTGACGGGAGAAACATCTTCAGGCTCCCCGACCCCATTCCCAACAGTAACGCCATTCCAAGGTAGTCTCGATGGTCCTACGGATGCTTTCGTGAGCAAACTCGGCCCGCTTCTGAACCTGACCTTGACGGAGACAGGATCTCCGACGCCGGTCGGGGTTGGCAATCAGGTCACCTTCACGTTCAGCATTACGAACGAGAACGACGCGGCCTACGGCGTGACTTTCACGGATAATCTGCCCACTTCGGGCGCGACTTTCGTTTCTGCCACTCCGAGTCCGGGGAGTTGCGGAGGCGCCAGCGGCGGCACGGTACTGTGCAACATTGGGACTTTGAACTCTGGTGCCGGCGCCACTGTGAACGTAGTCCTGATTCCCGTTCCCCCCCCGACGCAGGGTACGGCCGGCACCTTGGGCAATGGCGGTTCGGTCGCGGTTGAGGGATCAACCCTGGCCACGGCAAACGCGAGCGTGACCGTGAATGATTTCACCATCACCGCGGCGCCGGCTGCCGCTACGGTTCCGGCGGGACTGCCCGCGGTCTACACGGTTACGCTCACCCCTACCGGGGCCATTCCGAACAGCATATCGCTTGCCTGCGGCGCGGGTCTCCCCACCGGCGCCACTTGCCTGGCCAGCACCAACCCTATCCCGAATCTCGACAACGGTCCGGCGAGCTCGCAGTTGGTCATCAACACCACGACTCGGGTATCGACAACCACGCACTTGTGGCATGAAGGCGGACCGCTGTACGCCGCGTGGCTTCCGCTCACCGGGCTGGCCTTGCTGGGGGCGGGAATTGGCGGCAAGGCATCGCGCAGGCGCCGCCTTCTGATGGGTGCGCTTCTGGCCGGGTTCTTCGCGCTCATTCTGTTCCAGGCCGGCTGTGGCGCCAAGGGTTCAACCACAACTACGACGGGCACGCCAGCCGGAACCTACACCGTGACGGTGAACGCCAGCTCGGGCAACAACGCTGTGCGCAGCACGACCGTGACGCTGGTCGTGCAGTAATTCAGGCCAGCCACTTGCTCGGTTCTTCGGCACCCACGAACTCAAGGACTTCAGACCAGGCTCAGGATGGCTCCGTCACCCGCCAGATACCAGGGTCGGACACGTGGTCTGGTTATTTCTTGATGAGGCTTGTCTGGCTGGCAACGCACAGCCACCGGGAATGCTGGTACACCCAGGTGTCGGTGAACCGGCTATAGTGCTCGAAAGCCTCGCCCTGATAGGTGCCTTTGGTGTGGCGGGTTCCAATCACAATTGTCACGTTCTGATATGGAAAGACCTCAGCCCCTTCATTGGTGATCAGGGTTGCGCGATATCTCGGATCTTGTCGATCCGCCAGGAACTGGGCCTTGTTCATGACCGTGCCATCGTTGTCGGTATAGATAAAAGTGTTCGGAATTAGATCGTCCATGGCCTTGGCATCGTGGTGCAATTGAGCCTGATTCCATGCGTTCTCCAGGGCAATCACTTTGATCTGCCCAGCAGCGGCGCCGTTTGCAGCCTTCTGTGCGTTCACCGGCGAACTGATCCAGATCAGCAGGCAAAACCCGAGCGCAAGTTTCATCGGTCCGGTCTCCACAGTTGCAGCGTATCAGCAGCTGCGAAATTTTTCGAGAGCAGCGTCACGGCTCGTCCCTTTTTACGACCCTGGGCCGGCGGCCCGACTTTGGTAGGCTCTGATCTCGCTGGCATCGCCTAACTGGGCGTGCCCCATCATTGCGCGGTTTTCGCAAGGGTGGGAGGCGAGAATGCCATGACTCCGCCGCTTCCGATTTCAGGGCAGCGATGAAAGCAGGGCGAGGCGGCCTCTGCGGCGAAATGCAACTGTACGGTTCATTCCAATGGAGTGTAGACGAAGACTGAGACTATGGCGGCCCTAGGACGCGCCAGCGGAGAGTTTGTGGCTCTTAGCTTCAGCAATGCCGTATTGCCGGATCTTATACAGCAGCGCCTTGTAGCTGATCTTCAGCAAGGCCGCCGCCTGCTTCCGGTTCCAGTTGGTTTGGTCGAGAGCGTGACTGATGGCCTCGGCTTCAGCTTCATCTTTGGCGCTTCGAGCCAGAGATTTCAGACCTCCGGATGAACTGCCGCCATCCCGCAGGGCTGGATCAAACTGCGCTCCGCTGCCATCGCTTTTCGGACGCAGTTCGTTGATGGCCAGCCTTTCATCTCCCAGAACCAGGTAGCGCTTGACGAAATTGTTCAATTCGCGCAGATTGCCGGGCCAGGGATAGTCGTGGCAGGCCTGCAACAACTCCGCCGAAAGCGGCAACGGAGGCCGCGCGTAACGTTCCGACAGGTGCGCCATGAAGTGCTTGAGCAGAATTGGAATTTCTTCCTTGCGCTCGCGCAACGGGGGCACCTGCAGGGTGAAGGCGTTCAGCCGGTAGTAAAGGTCTTCGCGCAGGCGCTTGTTGGCCAGGGCCTCGGGGATATTGATGTTGGTAGCGGCTAGAATCCGCACATCCACCTTGATCACCGAGCGGCTTCCCAGGCGCGAAAATTGCTGGTCCTGCAGCACGTGCAGCAGCTTGGCTTGTAATCCCGGCGGCATCTCGCCGATTTCATCCAGCAGAATGGTTCCCTTGTTGCACAGCTCAAACTTGCCCGGCTTGGCATGGTTGGCGCCGGTGAACGCTCCGGGTTCGTAGCCGAACAACTCGCTCTCTAACAGGTCGGCCGGTACGGCGGCGCAATTCACCTTCAGGAAAGTCCGATGCGCCCGCGGAGAAAGTTTGTGAATGAGGCGGGCCATGACTTCCTTGCCGGTCCCGCTTTCTCCCAGCATGAGGACGGGAATATCGACGTTGGCAACCAGCGCCGCCTGAGAGCGCAGCTTGCGCATCGCCGGGCTGGCGGCGATGAAGAAGACATCGTCGGCGAGTTCTTCCACTTCGCCGGGATAATTCTGCTGGTTGGTGCCCAGGCACTGATCAATCACCGTGTCCAGTTCATTCTTCTGAAAAGGTTTGGTCAGGTAATCGTGCGCGCCCAGTCGAATGGCCTGTACCACCTTGCGAGTGTCATTCACGCAGGAAAGCATCACGACTTTGACGCCGGGCTGAAGCTTACGCAACTGCTCGAGGGTCTGCAGGCCATCGATGCCCGGCATGAGCAGGTCGAGCAACACCAGATCGGGCCGCAACCCTTTCTGCATGCGCGTCACCGCTTCTTCGCCAGTACTGGCGGTTTCGACCTTGTACTCGTCCACTTCGAGCAAAGTCCGGATGTACCGCAACATTCCCGGTTCATCATCGACCAGCAGGATGTTGGCCGTATCTTTCATTTGCCTTTCCCTTTGCTGACGGTATTGGAAGGAGGCTGAAGCGGGACGATGAAAGAGAACTTGCAACCCGCGCCGGGCTCGCTTTCCAGCCATATTTTGCCGCCCATGCCGCCGACCAGGCGGCGGGCAATGGCCAGACCCAGGCCCATCCCAGACTGGCTTTCGTTTTGAGGCAGGCGGAAAAAATCGTCGAACACTTCAATATGGTACTCCGGCGGAATTCCCGGTCCCGTATCCGACACACTGACCTTCACTGAGTTGGGGTGAGCGTTGCTCTGCCGCCGGCGTTCTGTGAAATCGCCCTCCACGCTTACGGCGCGGCGTTCCCACATATACGGTTCGGCATGCAGCCACACCGTGCCGCCGGTGGGAGTGAATTTGGAAGCGTTCTCCAGAAGATTGGAAACCACACGTTGCAGCTTCGCCGAGTCAAACGCGAACTGCGGAAGCTTCTGGTTGGGCAGGAAGTAAAGAGCCATTCCCTTTTCGTGGAAGGGATTCGACCACAGCCGGCAAACCTCGGACAAGCAGCCATTCAGGTCGCCGAGCTCAAAGTGCATTTTCGTCTCGCCGGTTTCGAGGACGCTGAAACTGAGAAAGTCCTGGATGAAATGTTGCAGCCGCTGCCCGCTGGAGCGCATGTCGCGCAACACCTCACGCTGTCGTTCGTTGAGTCCGCCGAGCTTTTCGCTCTGCAAGAGTTCGACGTAGCCGTTGAGAATGGCCAACGGTGTCTTGAGGTCATGGGCAGCGGAGGCCAGGGCATTGGTCGTACGCAGAAACCGCTCCTGAAGCTGGTTGAAATCCTGCAGTAGTTGTCGGCTGCAGGCAGGGTCCGGACAGGGTTCACCGGGCTGCGCCTTGGTAGGACACAGTCCCGAGTCAGGCGCGGCAGCTTTTGACTCTGGGGCTCGCGGCAGACACGTGTTTTCAGGCGTTACGGCCATCATCAGGAGACGCAATGGTTATGCGACGAGGGGAGGGCCCTCAGCCTTGCTGAGGTTAATGCTACCTTTGGCGATGCTATGACATCCCCTTGTCAGTGTCAACGGAAAACGCAAGCAAATTGTCACTGAAGGTAAAAACCTTGCAGTCGGAGGCACTTAGAGTCGGCCACGGCGGCCAAGAAAATGGCGAACGGATAGCAAAAGCAGAAACCCGCAAGTCCTGCTACTGTAGTGTGCTTTCAGGAAGACCCGGCGCTTTTCAGCGGATTTGCCGGCGCCAGCCTCTGGTTTATGGGCTGCATTTGGCCCCCAAGGTGCGGGAAAGGATAGGTTAAATTCTTTCCCGGGGATTGGCTTGAACCGACGAGGACCGGAAAGCGAACGTCGCAAGTGGGTACGTCTGCCCCTGGCCATTCCTGTCTTCGTCCGCAGCCGCGATGACAGCGAGAAGGAATTGCTGGAATTTGCCACGGCTTTGAACGTTTCCGCCGGAGGTGCGCTGGTCGCAGTGCGCCGCTCTTTGCCGCTCCCGGCGCAGGTTTTGCTCGAGATTCCGAGTGCGCCGCTGATTTCCACCAACAAACTGCCGAAGGCCTCCCGCACCTTGCGTGCCCGAACGGTTCATGTAACTCACGCGGAAGAATACCACTTGGTAGGCGTGAAGTTCTCCCATCCTCTGCTCAATCACAATCCTTACCGTCCGGCGAGACCGAGGAAAACTGTTTCCTCCGTGTGAAAACTTTTTCACAGTGAAAAACTCTCGTATGAGCCCTATGTCCACGGTCCTTTGGGCTCGTAGCGACGCCCACGGTTCCCCGGTAAGATCATGAATCAAAGAGGTTAATCAGAGAGTCACAGGGGTAACCAGGGACCGGGGAGATTTGGCTCTCAGGATGCACAGTACAGGCTGACTACAGGAGTTAGAGCCGCAAAATGCCGATTCCAACGACAAATTCTGTCAGTTCCCTGGTCCAGTCCTTAGGTGAATTTCCTCCCGAGGCGATCGTCTTCGGTCACTCGGAGGCCATGCAGGCACTGCGGAGCCGCATGGACAAAGTGGCCAGCGCCAATGTGCCAGTCCTGATTCACGGCGAAAGCGGCACCGGCAAGGACATCATAGCCCGCATGATCCACGGCCTCTCCCCGTGGAAAAGCGGGCCGTTCGTTAAGGTGAACTGCCCCGCCATCCCGGGAACGCTGCTGGAAAGTGAACTGTTCGGATATGAAAAGGGCGCCTTCACCGGAGCCTACGGCACCAAGCCGGGACGCGTGGAAATGGCCCATCGCGGCACGCTTTTTCTGGACGAGATTTCCGAACTCGATCTGGCGCTGCAGTCGAAGTTGTTGCAGTTGCTGCAGGACGGGCAATTCTGCCGCATCGGCGCCCAGGAAGACAAGAAAGTGGAAGTCCGCATCGTTTGCGCCACCAACCGTCAACTGGAAGTGGAAATCGAAAACGGGACATTCCGGCAGGATCTGTTCTACCGCATCAACGTGGTGAACTTGCGCATGCCGCCCTTGCGCGAGCGCCGCGGGGATATTGAAGGCTTAGTGCACTATTTTCTGGAACACTACAACCGCAAATACAATTGCCGGGCGCGGGCGCTGTCCGGCGAGTTGCTCGCCGTGCTGCAGAAGTATCATTGGCCCGGCAACATCCGCGAATTGGAAAACCTGATTAAGCGCTACGTGATCCTGGGCAGCGAAGACGTGATCAGCAACGACCTGGTGGCGCGCAGCGAGCAGGAATTCTTCAATCCCGAAATCAATCTCGATGGCCCCATCTCTCTGAAGAAGCTGACCCGGCAAGCCACCCGCGAACTGGAACGCAAAGTCATCCTGAAAGTTCTGCAAGCCCATCACTGGAACCGCAAACAGGCGGCGCGGGCGTTGTGCATCAGCTATCGGGCGCTGCTGTACAAGATCCGCGATGCCGGGCTTCCCGCCAATCGCTCCGCCCGCCGCCGGGACGAAGAGACTTTGGGCACCGTTGCCGCGGCCGATTAGCGCTGCTCTGCGGTTCACGCATAGCCGCCATTCCACCAGAATGTTCCACGCGGAACATTAAACGGAATGCGCGGAGTGTTCCACGTGGAACATCCCAAAATGGGAACTGTTGGTTCGGTTGAGGTTAGCGGGACCGCCCCGGTCTTTTGCGGCAAGTTGCAACACCTACCAAAGTAGACTTGACAAGCACGCGGACGCCAGGTTAGCGCCGGGTGGGAACCTGCGGCACCGGGCGCCCGGCGGGCGATGCGCTGGCCGTTGAAGTAAATGTATTCGTTGAGTAGAGTACTGCTGCCACTGGTTTCGGCGAGGAAGCACCCGCCCCTTGCGAAAGAGCCGCAAAGAGCGGGGCACCCCAAACTTAGATTTTCATCTGCTAAAGTCCGGGCCACCCGCCAACCCTGGGGGCACGGCAATTTCGGTTTCGAGAGCGGGAAATCGTAATAAAATGTTCTAGGCAGGACTCACCGGGAGTTCCGGAAACCCAAGCCGACGGCCAAGAGCAGAAGTTTTCACCGCTTCTCAAAGAGGGAAAATCATGATTCGAAGACCGAGTCTATTTTTGCTGGTCATCATCGCTATGGTGGCGGACGCAGCCGTTCTTTGCCAAGCCCAACCTCAGACCCTACTGACGCATCACGTGCGGGATGTGGTGGTCAATGGGCATGCGCCCTTCGTCGGACGTCTGCCCGCATCGCAGTCCATGCGTATTGACATTGTTCTGCCGTTGCGCGATCGGGCCGGGTTGGACAGTTTCCTGGCAAAGCTCTACGATCCGACTGGCCCGTTCTACCGGCAGTTCCTGACGGTCGAGCAGTTTACCGAGAAGTTTGGCCCCAGCCAGAAGGATTATGACGCGCTCACTCGCTTTGCAGCCGCCAACGGCTTTGCAGTCGTCGGCGGCTCTCGCGATGCTCTGGACGTGCAGCTCAAGGGTTCAGTTGCCGCCATCGAGACGGCATTCCACGTAACCATGGGCATCTTTCACGATCCGGTCGAGGACCGCGACTTCTATGCTCCGGACCGCGAGCCGACGGTGGACCTGCCTTTCCAGCTATGGCACATCTCGGGCCTGGACAACTATTCGATCCCTCGTCCCGCGCTGCTGCGCAGACCTCCGGGTGCGAGGTCCGAAGCCACGACCGGCTCCTGCCCGAGTCAGTCGTTCTGCGGCAGCGATATGAGGGCAGCCTATTACGAGGGAACATCTCTGACCGGCAAGGGCCAGTACATTGGGTTGCTGGAGTACGCCGGGTTCGATATCGTCGACGTGAACCTTTACTACAAGAACGCTAAGCAAAAGCGGTACGCCCCGGTCAAGGGCATTTCCACCGACGGAACCAACATAAACTGCTACGCCAATCAAAACTGTGACGATACGGAACAGACCATTGACATTACTCAGGCGCTCGGCATGGCCCCGCGCGTAAAGAAACTGTTGGTATATGTAGGTTCCACCGATACTGCAATGCTGGGCGCCATGTCTTCGGATCAGCCATTGCCCTTGAATTTGAGCTCGTCGTGGGGATGGTCTCCTCCGGACCCGACTACCGACGACCCGTATTTCGAGAAGATGGCTTCCCAAGGCCAGAGCTTCTTGCAAGCGGCCGGCGACAGTGGCGCATGGAAGAATCAGAAGATGTGGTGGCCAGAGGAATCGCAATACGTCATCTGTGTCGGCGGCACGGTCTTAACCACCAAGGGCCCGGGCAAAGGCTGGGCGTCGGAAACCGCTTGGAAGTACGGCGGCGGCGGCATTTCTCCCGACGCCGTCCCAATTGCGCGCTGGCAGAAACTGAAAGGGGTGATCAACAAGACAAACGAGGGCTCCAAGAAATATCGGAACGGCCCCGACGTTTCTGCAAACTCGAATCAGAGCTTTTATGTTTGCGCAGACCAAACCGGGGGCTGCAGTGCCAACCTATACGGCGGGACCAGTTTTGCCGCGCCCATGTGGGCTGGCTACCTGGCTCTGGCCAATGAACAAGCGGCTGCCAAGGGCGATAACCCGCCCGGCTTTATCAATCCAGCCATTTATCCGTTGGGTCTGGGGAAGGGCTATCACACCGATTTCCACGACGTCACCAGCGGCAGTAACGGCTTTCCTGCGGTACCCGGCTACGATTTGGCGACCGGCTGGGGCACTCCCAACAAATCGGGCCTGATTAACGCACTAGCACCCTGAAATGAATTACCCCAGCCTTCGTAAAGAGCGCGAAAGGCTAGGCCACCCACGAAGCCTATGGGAAAAGCAGGTCCCTCCACTCCGCTTCGCTCCGGTCGGGATGACAGATTTGTGTCTGTGCGCCGAGACCACTATGACCGCAACAGCGATAATTGTTTCTTCACATCCTCGGCTTCGCTGTAATTGGGATTGATCTTCAACACGCGCTCCAGTTGCTGCTTGGCGAGGTCGGGCTTGCCGGTCTTCTGATAAGCCAATCCTAAGTGATAGTGGATGGTGGCATCATCCGGGGCGTTGTTCTTCTCGTCCAGCTTGAGCGCTTCCTGGAACAGATCCACGGCCGACTGATAAGCGCCCTTGCGGTAATAAACCCAGCCCAGAGTGTCGGCCGCGTTCGGAGAATCGGGCATGCCGCGGCGGGCGGTCTGAGCCAGCGAGAGAGCCACGTCCACATTGCCACCGGTTTGCAGCATGACATAGGCAAGATTGTTCGACGCCAGCGGGTTGTTGGGCGTGATCTCCAATGCCTTCTGGTAGGCGTCCCTGGCGTTGTTCCAATTCTGCTTGGACTCGTACAGTTCGCCCAGCAGGATCCACAAGCTGACCTCGCGCGGATTGTCTTTGAGCGACTGCTGGTAGGTGGCGATGGCCTGGTCGGCCGACCCCTTGGCGACCTGCACCTCGCCCAGCTTCACCAGGGCGTCACTATTGTTCTTGTCGAGTTCAGCGGATTTCTTGAGCGCCGCCTCGGCGCCATTCATATCTTTCTTGTCATTGAATAAGACGGTGCCGAGCAGATCATAAAAACTGCTGTTGTTGGGCGATTGGGCGATTTGGGCATTGGCCGCAGCCACGGCTTTATCGGTCTGCTTCTGCGCCAGATACGTGTTCATCAGGCCGCTGAGCGCGTCCGCGGAGTTGGCGTCGTGATCGAGAGCCTGGCGATACGCCTTCTCCGCTTCGCCGAACTGTTTTTGCACGAGCTTCACGTTTCCCAGTTGAATGTAGCCAGTCGGACTCAGCGGGGCGACATCGATCGCCTTGCGGGCGTCCGCTTCCGCCCGGGGGTATTGCTTGCGATTGACGTAGGAGAGAGCGCGCATGGCGTAGCCGTCGGGCGAAGCCGGCTGTTGCGAGATGATCTGGGAGGCGGTCTGCTCCAGTCCCTCCATGTCACCCTTGCGCATCTCGACCATGGCGAGAGCATGCTGCGCTTCGGTCAGTTCGGGACGCAGGCGGACAGCCGTGCGCCATTCGTCCGCCGCTTGCTCCAGATTCCCCAGCAGGTTGAAGGCGACGCCTAAATGATGGTGCGCGACCGCGTTATCGGGATCGTTCTTGAGCGCGGTTTGCAGCGCCTGCACGGCCGCCTGGGCATGTCCCTCGCGGATTTCGATCTGGCCGCGGTAAATCAGAGAGTCGATGTCGTTGGCATAACCTTTCAGGATCTCATCATTCAGCTTGCGCGCCTCGTCCAGGCGGTTCTTGAGGATGAGCAGCTGAATGTAGTTCTTCTTGACCTGCATGTCTCTGGGATGGTCGTGGTAGATCGAGCCGTATTCGGTAGTGGCGTCATCCAGGTCTCCGGTGGCAAAGTAGAAGTCGCCCAGCATGCGGTAGCCGACCGAGTTGTCCGGAAAATCCTTCTTCGACTGCTTCAGAAATGCTTCCGTCTCCGTCTTCTTTCCCTCTGCCATCAACAGTCGGGCGATGGCCGCCCGCGGGTCGGGATCCTTGCGATCGAGTTCCATGGCATGGTGGAACTGCTGCTCCGCCTCAGAGAAACGGCTGCGCGTCTGGTAATAGGCTCCCAGGGCCAGTTCGGCTTGCATGGACTGGGGATTTACTTCGACGGCTTTCTTGAAATTGAGCTCGGCGGCGTCCGGCTGATTGCTTCGCATCTGCAAAAAAGCGAGCGCCAGATACGACTCCATGCGGTTGGGACCGAGCGTGATGGCCTTCTGCAGTTCCTGTATTGCCCCCGGCAAGTTGTCTTGCGCGGCGAGCAGGTTCGCAACTGCGGCGTGGACTTCCGCACTGTTCGGCTGCTTTTCGAGAAGCACATTGGTCTGTTCCTGGGCCTGCTTGAGATCACGGCCGGTGATCAGCAGGTTGGCGAGATCGATGCGGGCCTGATAATTCTCCGGCTGCAGATCGACCGTCCTGGCCAGTTCCTGATAGGCGGGGTTCCACTGCTGCAGCTTGAGCAAGGTCTGGGCCAGTTGATAGTGGGCGTCGCCAAAACGCGGATCGATCTGCACCGCATTGCTGAACTGGATCGCCGCCTCGCGGTACTTGCCTTTCTCCGCGTAGCGCTTCCCACTCTCGAAGTATTTCTGCTTGCGCACATTGGGGTCCCGGGAACATCCCACCAAAAAAGTGGCGATCAGTCCCAGAGCCAGCATCAGACGGACAACGGCGGAACGCCTCATTACAAGTCTCCCAACTCAGGCGCAGCGGGCGCCAGAGAACCAGTTAAATCCAGAATTGTCATTCCGAGGAGCAGAGCGACGAGGAATCTGCAGTTTCCTTACAATTGCAAAGAACTGCAGGTCCCTCACTGCGTTCGGGATGACAACGAGAAGGGTTCATTCTCGCACTGTACTCGGCGCAGCATAACTCTCAGCGCGGAACATATCGATTAAGAATCGGCACCACACTTCTCGCCAAACTCAGCAAACGTTTCTCGGCCGCGTCCGCCGATTCCCCGAAACGCAACGGCGTAGTCAACCGGACCATGGAACCATCACTGCGGTTGAGACGGATGGAATCCGTGATCAGGTAGAACTTCGCCCAATACTCGCTGGCGACTCCTCGATCATGCGCCCAATACCAGTAGAGGACAAGCTGGCGATTCTCGCCTTTCGCGATCAGATAGCGATTCGCCGGAAAAGGAGTGTACCCCGGCGGTGAAATCAGGATCCGCTGCGACTCCACCGGCGACCAGCCCCCGCCAGGCAGGCAATTTCTGGGTGAATGAACAGTATCGCCTGCACGCTGGGTTGGGAAATAGGCCAAAAAGACATCCACATCGGGCTCAGTGACCGCAGTGTTCTGATACACGCGAAAGAGAAAATCTCCCGAGCCCAGCACCTCGAGAACGTCCGCGGAAATGTCCAGGTCGGTTCCTGCCCACTCTCCCAGTTGCTGAGGAAACGAGGCCAGCGGCTGGTGCGCGGGTAGAATCTCAGTGCGGCTGCGTGCGTGCAGAAAAATCGCCGTGGCCGCGAGGAGAACGGCGATCATCGCGAACCTCAGATTCGACCTCACCGGTGGTTTCCTTCCTCCTGCCGGCCAATGAGCAGAAGCTGGTGCAGGAAGAGAAGCATCGCCAGTGAAACAAGAAAAATCAGCCAGCCAGAGAACAAATGAAAGAAGCCTTCCGCTTTGTCCGGGTCCCAGTATTGCACCAGCAGGCCGGTGCCGACGATGCGCAGGCTATTGGCCACCACCGCGATCGGAATGGAGGCGAGCGCCAGGAGTACACGAATGGCCACGCGCGTCTCCGCCACATATCCGTAAATGATCGAGAGAGTCATCAAGGACAGGAGCGAGCGAATGCCACTGCAGGCCTGCGCAACTTCCAGCGGCAGCGCCGGCAAATTGATGACGTTTCCCTCACGCAGCACGGGAACCCCAGCCACGGGCAACACTGCGGCGGCCAGTTTGGAAGCCAGAATCTGCAAGGGGAACGTAATCTGATTAAAGAGGATCGCCGGGATGGGAATCATCAGAATTAGAAAAGCCCAGGGAAACAGTACCGCACGGAAGAAACGCCATCCGAGAAAGTAAACGACCAGGCCCGCAATCAGCAAAAGCAAGGAAACGCGAGCCAGAAAGATCTCACAGCCCAGTACTCCGACCACCAGCACGCACAGCGCGAGGGCGGCGACAAACAGGCCCCAGGCTGAGGGCGCGCGGGGTAAACTCTTAAGCCGGGTGCGGTTTTGCCAGAGCACAAACAAAGCGAAGAGTGGCACAAAGATTCCGTGGGAAAAGTTGGGATCGTGCCACCACTGTTCCACGAGGCGAAACAGAATGGATGCGTAGAGCCAGGCGATCAGCAGGATCAAAATGAGGCTCTGCCACCAGGGAACGCGTCTCGATGCCGGCTCTGGGAACCGCTCAGAGAGCGGCGCGGCTTGTGCGATGTGGCTCACTTCACAAGAATGCGCGGGATGCCCACAGCATATGCGAACTCCTCAGCCAGTGCAATCACCGGGCGTCACACTTTGGATTGTTCAGTTGCCTACTTACACTGGGCGTGGCCTGGATCTTCCCGGACGACTCTCGCGGCCTCGTCGTACTGAAGAACCACCCATTGTGGACGTCCTAAGCGGCAGGCCCAATCGGAACGCCGTTCAACTTCCGCATCCACGAGGTAAACGACCGGGGCGGAACGCCAGTTCGCCTGGTTCAGGTTGAAGTGCTTGGGTACCAGGCTCTCACTCTCATGGAGGAAGACAAGGTGAATTGCCGGATCAAGATGCTCCGCCGCATGGCGAACCTGCCGGTACACTGAACTGTCTCTTAGGACTGCCTGTGCGGCAATCGCTTGCTGGCTTATCTGTATGGCGAGAAACGAAATCATGACGAAGGTGATGGTGCGGAGCGAAACGCCCCATCGTTTCACCATCAATTCGAGGTCGCGAGCACCAAGTAGAACTGCCGCGAAGAACGCCTCGAAATGGAAGCGTTCTCCATAAAATATTCCTCCCAGGTCGCGTACGTGGAAGACGTATGCCACGACCAAAGCCACGTAGATCAGGCCCAGGACAAGCGCCTCCTGGCGTTTGTCCTTCTCCAGGGCCAATGCGAATGCCATCAGTAGAAACACGAAAGGGAAGGTGGAAAAGACATTATCTTGGACGGCGCGGCGACCATATCGCCGAAGGCCGGACCAAATTTCCGCAGGCGACACGGAGAGCTCTGGGGGAGAACTTCGACCCTTCGCTAGTGCGTATGGAGAGACCAAAGCGCTTCCCGTGTAAATCCGGTTGTATAAGCCGACGGTCAGGATCGTGAACAGGGCGAAAACGGCAGCGAGAATCGTGAACCCAACCAGCAGACGACCATTGCTCTTGACAAGCCACATCGCCGAGAGTCCGATGGCCGCTGTGATTGCAAATGCAGTCCAGGGTCGAACGTGAAAGTTTACTGAGCATAGCAGTAGCATGGCTCCAAGAAGCGCGAGGCTGCGTCGGCGGATTGCGTGGAAGAGCAGCAGGCAGGCTCCCGCCGCCAAGACCGCTCCCAGCATGTGAGACATCACTCCGACCGAGCGCACCAGATAGAAGGGAGAGAAAGCAGCCATAACCGCAGCCAGCCGTCCGGTATCGGCTGAGAAGCAAACGCTTCCAATGGCGTTTATGAGCAGCAGCAGCAGGGTGCCCAACAACGGGTTTATCAGCCAGGGAATCCTCAACCCCCGCGCGATGCTGAGGACTAGAGGCCAGCCGGGTGGGAATTTGGTAAACCAACCTTGCGGAAGCAGAATATGCCCCTCGTAGTAAACTTCCGCCGGCGTATCCTCAACGTGGGCGGCAGCGCCCGGGAGCGGCTCCGCCATGAGCTTGCCTGCAAGGAAAATGCGTGCTTGAAAGCTGTAGGCAGATTCATCGGGGTTGAGCTGCCCACGCGTCACAAACCACGACAGAGCCGATGCGAGCACGGCAAAAACCACCACCAGCACCCATACCGTGAAGTGGGGAAGCCATCCACCAGCATGTTTAGCGGAATGGCGTGCAGATGCGAGAGCATACCATGTGATGGGAAAAAGTACTCCGTACTGCAACGCGAGTATGGGAATCTGCAGGTGGGGGTCATGCCTCAGCACGAGCAGCAGAGCGATGCACAACAACGCGACTGAGACCACCAGCCCATTGGGCCATCGGGTCGAGCGCGGCCACTGTGCTTCTTCGGGGACGGACAATCGCGTTGCTCCGAGCTTGAAGTAAACGCGAGACGAAGATACACCAAGTTTTGCCCCACAAGCTACGCCGGATTCCGGTCGCCGCTTGTCCGGGGTGGACACAAAATCAGGAACAGACTGCCCTCGGCTACGGGGATTGAGAAAAAATCTTCCCTTTAAAGCTGTTTGATGTAGGCTTAAGAGTGTGGCATTCCCCCTTCAGTGTTATATGTCCTAAGTAGCTGAAAATAGAGCTCAGGACTGGTCGTACGGTTTGCCTCAAAGGCGTCCGGGACGTGGAGCAATGCTTCAGAGCTGGTTAGGAAACCAACCCGGACGAGTTGCCGAATACTTCGACACTTCACTTATGATTTGGCATTGTGCCCTGTAACATCGAATACGGCGGCGAATATGAGATTGAGCACGCGGGAGAAAGCATGAAGCGGAAGGTCGCAATCGTAGCGGTAGTACTGCTGGGGTGGGCGACGGCCGAGGTCTGGGCGCAAGCCGCCAGCAATAAAGACAAACCTGCGGCGACGGGCGTGCAGCCGTCGAAGCCGCCGGCCTCAGTCGCGAGCCCGGGCTACGTCATCGGGGCGGATGACATGTTGATGGTCTCGGTGTGGAAGGAACCGGACCTGACGAACACTCTGCCTGTCCGCCCCGACGGCAATATCTCTCTGCCGTTGCTGAATGACGTTCCAGCAGCCGGGCTGACGCCGATGCAACTGGCCGCGTCGATCACCGAGAAGCTGAAGAAATACGTGGCAGATCCCCGGGTCACGGTGGTCGTGACCCAAATCAACAGCCAGAAGGTTTTTGTCACCGGAGACGTCCTGCACACCGGCGCCATCCAACTGCTGCCCGACATGACCGTGCTGCAGGCGCTGGCAGACGCAGGTTTCACGCAGTTCGCAAACCTGAAAGGCATCTACGTGCTGCGCAACGAAAATGGCAAAGAGCAAAGGATACGGGTCAACTACAAGCGCCTGGTTAAAGGTCAAGCCCCGAATGTGACGCTGAAGCCTGGAGATACTATTGTCGTTCCCTGAGAAAACCGCGATGAGGATAGGGCTGTTCGTGCTGGGGATGTATCTAACCCTGACGCTGGCAACGGGCTGGGCGCAAAGTGCCAGCGACCAGTCCTCGGGCACGCCTTCTGACCAGAGTAATCAACCGGGACCGCCCTCCAGCAGCGACAACCCGCCGATTTCCGGACTCGATCAGGCGTCGCTCGAGTCTCGAATACCGGCACGCAGTTTCCTGATTCCGGGTATCCATGTGAGTGAAGCGGTGGATTCGAACCTCGGCGATACCTCCGCTAGTTCGTCTGTACAGGGAGTCACGCGTGTCATGGGCAGCGTGATGCTGCAGAAGATCGGCAATCGCTTCATGACGGCCTTGGACTACATCGGAGGCGGCGAGTTTTACTCCGGTTTTGCGGCAAGCAGCAACCAGGTTCAGCAACTGGACGCGGAAGAGAGGATTCTCTGGCGGAAAGGTCAACTGACGGCCCGGGATCAGTTCAGCTATCTGCCGGAAGGCGTTTTCGGATTCGGAGTGTACGGCGAATCGGGAGCCTACAGCCAGGGGCTAGCGGGAATCGGCTACGTCGGCGGAGGCATTGGGGCAGGCCTGGGAGGACTGTTTGGGCCCGGACAATTCGGTTCCCTGGGACAGCAGCCGCGAATCAACAATCTGGCGACCGTCGACATCGATCAGGCGCTGACACCTCGTTCGGCAGTCACCCTGGCCGGCGGTTACGGGATTGTGCACTTCACGGACAATAGCGCGGGCTTCATCAACAGCAACCAGGTCTCCGCCGAAGCTGCTTATGACTACCAACTGAATCGCAAAGACCAGATCGCATTTCTGTACGGATTCCAGGACTTTCGCTATCCGAACTTTGCCGGAAGTACATACACTACTCAGCTGGGTCAGGTTATGTTCGGGCATCGCGTTTCCGGGCGCATGGACCTGATTGTCGGCGCCGGTCCCCAAGTCACGCTCATCAACGTTCCACTCTTCGGCGGAAGCACGCAAAAATTGACGGTGAGCGCTCAAGCCAGCTTGCGTTACCGTTTTCCACGCACCTCGCTGGGGGTCTTCTACAGCCGCTTCAACACCAGCGGATCGGGTTATTTTCTGGGAGCAACCAGTGATGTGGTACGGGTCTCCGCTTCGCGGCCACTGAGCCGTCTGTGGACCGTGGGGACAGACATCGGCTGGGCCCACAACAGCCAAGTTCAGCCTGGCCTGCTGGGACTGCTGCCACCGACCACGACTTCGTTCCAATACTGGTACGCCGGCGCCGTCGCCCGGCGGGAGTTGGGCCGGCATTTCAGCTTTTTCATCAGTTACCAGTTCAACGATCTTTTGTTTAACAGTGGCTTCTGCGGGACTTCGGGAATATGCAATCAGGCGGCACAGCGGCACGTCGCCGCGGTTGGTCTGGATTGGCATCCGCACCCGATCCGGTTGGATTAGTTTCTGACGCTGACTCGCGGCGGCTTGATCGAACGGAAAATTGGCATGATTCAAAATCGCGAACTGACCATGGACGATTATCTGGCGATGTTGCGCCGGCGCCTGAAAGTGATTCTCCTGCCCGTGCTGCTGTCGCCGCTTGCCGGATTTCTCATCTCTTTCGCTTTTACGCCCAAGTACACCTCACAATCGCTTATCCTGGTGGAAACCCAGAAGGTTCCGGAAGGCTATGTGCAGCCGGTGGTCACCGAAGACCTCACCCAGCGCATTGCCACCATGCAGCAGCAGGTTCTGAGCCAGAACAAGTTGCAGGCCATGATTGAAAAGCTGGGTCTGGCGAAGGGCAGGGACATGGATGATGTCATAGACGATATCCGCAAAAACTTTTCGATCGAGAGCGTAGAGCCCGACATTTCCGCGTCCCGGAAACGCAAACCCGGGCAGAATAATATTCCCGGCTTCTACCTTAACTATACGGCGGACAATCCCCGTCTGGCGCAGCAGGTGTGCACCGAATTGACGTCAATGCTACTGGTCGAGAATCTGGAAACGCGCACGCAAACAGCTCAGAACACCACGGAGTTCCTTTCGCGCCAGCTCGACCAGGCCAAGCGCACTCTGGACGACCAGGATAAGAAGCTGGCTGTGTTCAAGAAACAATACCTGGGCCAATTGCCCGGGGATGAAGATAACAACCTCCGGCTGCTGGCCGGATTGAACACTCAACTCGATGCCTACACGCAGGCACTGAACCGGGCTCAGCAGGACAAGGCTTATGCCCAATCCATGCTGGCCCAGCAACTGGCAACGTGGAAATCGTCGCAGACATCCATGAACCCGGAGACTCTGCAGAAGCAGCTCGCGGATTTGCAGGGCCAGCTCATCAGCCTGCAGGCTCGCTACACCGATGATCATCCGGATGTGGTCAAGACCAAGAACGACATCGCGGAGGTGAAACGCAAGCTCGACGAAATGAACTCGGCTGCCCCTCAGAGTCCGGACCCAAACCAGAAGGAAAGCACGAGCGAGCCGCCGGAAATCCGGCAGTTGCGGTTGCAGGTCCATCAGTACGATGAGGCTATCGCGCAGTCGACGCGCGAACAGAAGCGACTGCAGGATCAGATTACGAGGTACCAGAGCCGTCTCGCACTCAGCCCCGGCGTGGAAGAACAGTACAAGCAACTGACGCGGGACTACGACACCGCCCAGAAGTTCTACAACGATTTGCTTGCCAAAAAGAGTGAATCAGAGATGCAAACCGACATGGAGCGCCGGCAACAGGGTGAACAAATGAGCCTGCTGAACCCGGCGAACTTGCCCGACTCCCCCAGTTTCCCCAACCGATTGCTGTTTGCCGGTGGCGGCCTGGGCGCTGGACTGGCGGTTGGGTTGGGCCTGGCACTGTGGATCGAGATGCGCGATAAGGCGCTCCGCACCGAGCAAGACGTTCTGGCGGTTCTGGATCTGCCGGTATTGGTTTCTTTGCCTTGGGTTGGTCAAGAAAAAGGCGGGAAGTACGGCTATGGGACACGGCCGAGCCGTGCCAAACCGCCGGCCAAAGAGAAGAAGGAAGCGGTCGAGGTGTAACAGCGGAATGTACAAGGAATTTTTCGGCCTGCGTGCCAATCCGTTCAACGTCAACCCGGACCCGCGCTATCTGTTTTTGACGCGGCACACCGAGGAGGCGCTCGCGTGCCTCACCTATGGCATCCAGAGCCGTAAGGGATTTGTGCTGCTGACGGGTGAGGTGGGCACTGGCAAAACTACCCTGATCAACAAGCTCATGGAGTGGTTGCGTTTGCAGCAAGTGGCGACCGCGTTCATCTTTAACCCGCGCATGAACGTGCCGCAGTTCCTCGATTACATGATGGCGGATTTCGGAATTCCGGTGGAGTCCAGGTCGAAAAGCCAAATCCTGCTGCGTTTGTACAACTGGCTGCTGGACCGCTACCGGGCGGGTGAAACCGCGGTACTGATTGTGGATGAGGCACAGAATCTCTCCGCCGAACTGCTGGAAGAGATTCGCCTGATGACCAATCTGGAAACCTTCACCGAGAAGTTGTTGCAAATCGTACTGGTGGGGCAGCCGGAGCTGGAACATAAGCTGAAGCAGCCTCAGCTCCGGCAGTTGCGTCAGAGGCTGACGCTGCGGGCCAAGACCTACGCCCTGACGCTGGAGGAGACCAAGGCTTATGTGGTACAACGGCTGCGCATTGCGGGCTCGGACGGACAGGTGGTGTTCGATCCGGAGGCGCTGGCGGCGATTCACCGATATTCGAAGGGAATTCCGCGGGTGGTGAACCTTATTTGTGAGCACTGCCTGGTAAGCGCCTTTGTGGATCAGCAAAAGCTAATCGCTAGCCCTGTGGTGGACGCCGTGGCTCGGGACTTCGAACTCGACGACGCCAGTGTTTCCACGAGTCGGGCGACGCCGTCCACGGAGACCGATCTCGCCGCCGCACTCAAAACCCTGACGACGCTTACGGACCGCTTGCGCGACTCTGACCCCGGCCTCCCCAAGGGAAGAAAGCAATGAGCCGAATTCACGAGGCATTGAAAAAGGCGGAACAGGACCGGGCCGCGGCCCAGGCGAACCCGGCCGGATCTTCGCAAACTGGGGAGTCCGCAGCCATAGCGTCCTCGGTTCCGGGCACGGCCGGGATGGAAAATGCCACACCTTCGGCGATTTCGAGCGGACCCTCGTTGTCGGCGGCCTTCACCTTCGATTCTCTGCTGGCACGCTGCGTCCAGAGCAACTGGTCGCCAGATAACAAAACCATGCTGTTCTTCAACTCCGATGAGCATGCCTATGGCACGGAGGAATTCCGTACCTTACGATCGCGGCTTTACCAGATGCGTGAAAAGCAATCCCTGAAAAAAGTGCTGGTGACCAGTTCGCTGCCCAAGGAAGGGAAGACATTCGTGGCAGCGAACCTGGCACAAGTAATGGTGCAGCAGCATGGCCGGCGGGCTCTGCTGATCGATGCCGACCTGCGTGCGGCCCGCTTGCATTTGGCATTCGGAACTTCCGCGGCCCCGGGCCTTGCCGAATATCTGATGGGCGGGGCCGATGAGTTCGGAATTATGCAGCGGGGCATCATGGAGAACCTGTTTTTCATCCCCTCGGGCGGGGCGGTTTCGAATCCCGCGGAACTGGTCGCCAATGGCCGGCTGAAATTCCTCCTCAATCGCGTCGAGGCGCTGTTTGACTGGATCATCATCGATTCTCCTCCTGCCGTGCCCGTCTCCGATCCGCAGTTGCTGGCCAACTATTGCGACGGCGTGCTGATGGTAGTTCGTTCCGATGCCACACCGTTTGACATCGCGCGCAAGGCCTGCGAGGAATTCAGCGGCAAGCACCTGGTGGGTGTGGTGTTGAATGGAATCGATGCTAACTCCTCGCCCTATACCCAGTATTATTACGGCGCGTACGGCAGCGCCATCGGGAAGGAACCAGTCCAGAGGTAGAGTGTGATCCGGCTGTTCAACGTCTACTATCCGATTCGCACGCTCGTCCTGCTGTTGGGCGAGGCCCTGGTGGTGTCGACCTCGTTCCTGTTGGGGATGGTGCTGCAGTACCGTGGGGACAGCTTTCTGGTGCTCAATTACGAGTACGGGTATTACAAGATCCTCGTGGTGACCGTGGTGGTTTTACTGTTTTCCCATTGGTTCGACCTGTACGACCCCCGCCACTTCAACGAAAAAGGAGAACTTTACTTCCGGCTGCTGCTTGTGCCCGGTGTTCTGGCGCTGATGCTGGCGGCGGTGGCATATGTCTTCCCAAACTATCTGCCGGGCAACAATGTGGCCCTGGTTGGGCTGGTCATCTTGACCCTCGCGCTGTTCGGCTGGCGCATGGCCTACGCCTGGTTAGTGCAACAGCCGTATCTGCGAGAAAGGGTGTACGTCGTCGGTACCGGGGAGCGGGCACAACGGCTGGTGAACGGTTTGCGGACGCGCTCCGAGTTGGGGGTCGAAGTGGTGGGTTGGAGCGGCAATGTGGAAGGTGCGGTGACCCGCGATTCGGTCGCCTCCCACCTGACAGAACTCACCCGCCAGCAGAATGTTCACCGTGTGATCGTGGCGATGCCGGACCGGCGGGGGAATCTTCCGGTTCGCGAGTTGCTGCAGCTTCGGCTGGCTGGCATAAAGGTTGAAGAAGCCACATCCTGGCTGGAAAAGATGTCGGGCAGAATTGAGGTCGAGCAGCTTTATCCCAGCTGGCTGATTTTCGCGGAGGGATTCCGCTTCAGCGCCAGCATGATGTTCGTGAGGCGGCTGCTTTCGTTGCTCGCTTCTGCTGTGCTGTTGCTGGTGGTCTTGCCTCTCATCCCACTGGTAATTCTGGCCATCAAGCTGAGCTCGCCGGGTCCGGTGCTCTACCGTCAAAAACGTGTGGGCCGGAGCGGTGCGACATTTCATTGCTACAAGTTTCGCACCATGCGAAGGGACGCTGAAGCGGATACCGGTCCCACCTGGGCCGGCGATGATGATCCGCGCATCACGCGCATTGGCCATATTCTTCGTGCCACGCGCCTGGATGAGATTCCGCAGCTTTGGTGCGTGCTGAAAGGCGACATGGCATTCGTCGGGCCGCGACCGGAGCGTCCTGAGTTCGTCGAGTGGCTCACCAAGGAGATTCCTTATTACCCGGTCCGGCATGCGGTGCGCCCGGGAATCACGGGTTGGGCGCAGATTCGCTACAAGTACGGCAACACTGTGGAAGATGCCAAACAAAAGCTGCAGTACGACCTGTTCTACATCAAGAATGGTTCCCTGGGGCTCGATCTCCTGATCATGTTTCAAACTATCAAGATTGTGCTGCTTGGCCGGGGGGCACAATGAGGTTTGTTTTCTGGGGAGCAGCCGCCTTGATCGCGTACACTTATGCGGGCTATGCCGGATGGCTTTGGCTGCGAAGCCACTGGCGGCAGCGGCCGGTGCGGCAGGCTCCTTGTTCTCCGTTCGTTTCCATCGTGATGGTGGTCCGCAATGAAGAGCAGGTGTTGGAGCGGAAGTTAGAGAACCTGCTGATCCTGGACTACCCGGCCGAGTTGACCCAGTTGATCGTGGTTTCTGACGGTTCCACCGACCGTACCGAAGCCATCCTGCATTCCTACGCCACCCAGCCGCGGCTGAGTGTTGTGATGAACCAGTTGCCGCGGGGAAAGGCTTTCGGCCTGAATGACGCCGCGGAACTGGCACAAGGAGATGTCGTCATCTTCACCGATGCGCGCCAGAGGATCGAGCCGAGCGCAGTGCGCTTGCTGTTGGAGAATTTTGCTGACGGGCATGTGGGTTGCGTGAGCGGTGAATTAATGCTGGGAGACCCCGACGCCGGAGAGATCGGGAAAGGCGTCGGTCTCTACTGGAGAATTGAGAAACAAATACGCCAGTTGGAAGCGGCCACAGGATCGCTGGTTGGGGCAACGGGCGCCCTCTACGCAGTTCGCCGGAGCCTGCTGGCCCGGCTGCCTCCTGAAACCATTTTGGATGATGTGTATCTGCCCATGCAGGTCGCCCGGCGCGGAGCCAGGGTAGTGTTCGATCCTCGAGCCAAAGCATGGGACAGTCCGGACCTGGGCAGCGAACGGGAATTTACCAGAAAAGTAAGGACGCTGACCGGCAACTATCAGTTGTTGCAACTGGCGCCTTGGCTTTTGAGCAGCGAAAATCCCATCCGGTTCGAGTTCGTCAGCCACAAAGTGCTGCGGTTGATCGTGCCCTTCGCCTTGGCGGCTTTGCTCCTGGCTTCGGTCCTGATCCGCGGAAGTGTATACAAGGCGGCGCTGGGACTACAAGTGGCATTTTATGGTCTCAGTCTTCTGGGTGTGTTGCGATTAAGGCGAGGGCCGATCGCGCGCATGGCGGACGCGGCGTTAACTTTCGTCGTGCTCAACACCGCTGCCCTCGTTGCCTTCGCCAACTTTGTCACTGGGCGCAAAGCAGTTTGGGCCCGCTGACGCCGGGAGCTTGAATGGTAACGATGCCGGCCAGAATCGGGGAAACCCACGGCGCGCCCGGTGCGCAGCCGGCGGCTCCCCCCACCACAAGACGCACGCCCTCCACCGTTCTGCTGGTTGGCGTTTTGCTGCTGGCGACGATCGTGATTCTCCGCGGCATCAGCAAGGGAGAATTCAACTACAACGTGGATGAGACTCAGCATTCGGTAACTGGTCTTTACTTTGCCGATGTTCTGAAAGATCGCCCCATCCTGCATCCCGTCCAGTACACCTACATGTACTATGCGCAGTATCCCGCGCTTTCCGGGGTGGTTCACTGGCCGCCGTTTTATTACCTGTTCGAAGGCGTCTCTTTCCTCGTTTTCGGCCGCACGGTCGTCGCCGCCCGGCTCAGCATCCTGCTCTTCGCGCTACTCGGTCTCTCGTTCTGGTTTGAGCTGGTCAAGGAGCTGCAGAACGAATGGACAGCGGCCTTGTCGGCTGCGCTGCTGGCCGTCGCACCGGGCGTTCTGCCCTTTGAAAAAATGGTGATGCTCGAAATTCCCTCCCTGAGCCTCTGCATCGCCGCCACCTATTTCTGGACCCGGTATCTGCTCGAGGAAAACAGACGCTTCGTGTGGTGGTTTGCCGGGTTTGCCAGCGCAGCCTTACTGACCAAGCAGAACAGCATTTACCTGGTGTTGTTCTGTCTGCTGTCCGTGGCAGTTTTGCGCAAGTGGAGACTTATCCTCAAGCTCGATATGGTGTGGCCCGTTGCCATGATGGTTTTCCTCGTGAGCCCGTTCTACATTCTGGTTTCCCAGGTCCACTGGAAGGCAATCGCGATGGACTTGGATGATCGGCAAATTTCCGGTTGGAGAGTGTTGTCTTTCTATTGGCAAGCATTGCCCGGCCAATTGGGATGGACGTTGCTGGGACTATGCGTGCTCGGCATTGTGAGCAGCCGCCTTTGGGACAAGCGGCCGGCCACGGCTCTGATGCTGAGCTGGATCGCCGCCGGGTACGTGACTTTCACCATGATTGGCCTGAAGGAATACCGATATATCATCTACTGGATACCGCCCTTTTTGTATTTTGCTTCGGGATTGCTCACCCGAATGTTCCGGGCACGGTGGTGTCGCGCTGTGATGGGCACGGTGGCCGTATGTATCCTTGCGAGTTCCGCTGTATCCGCATGGTTCTATCAACGTCCCTATGTCAACGGATACGCCGCAGTCGCAAGGCGGATCACGGATATGAGCAGGTCGGGAATCATTCTTTATGACGGGAATTTGCCCGGGAATTTCATTTTCTTCATGCGGGCTTACGATCCCGGCCGCCGATTCCTGATCTTGCGCAAGGCGTTGTATGCCTACCGGATCAAGCAGCGTGGCGGCGGCGTGGAATTGGTCCATGGCCGCCAGGGAATTGAAGACCTCCTGCGACGCGATGGAATCCGCTTCATTGTGGTGTCGGATAGCGCTCCGCAGGACTTCGAAGTGCAGCACGCGCTTCGCGAACTGCTGCAGGCTCCGCAATTTCAGGTGTGCGGCGAATTTCCAATTACTGATAGCGAGGCGAAACCAAGCAGCGGCCATCTGTTGCTCTACGAAAACCTTGACTGGGGGCCGCCAACGGACAAGTTTCTGCGGATCAAGATGCTCACGCTGGGGCACGACATTGTTGTGCCGCTCGACGGTTTCATGAACGAAAGCAAGTAGAATCGCAGTGTCAACTAGGATGATGAGAAACACCGTGGATACGAAGGCGGGAAAGAGGCCCGGTGTGACGAGCGCGGAAGTGCACGCGAGCGCAGGCGATCACGACCGCCGGCGAACCGTTGCGTATCGAGCGCTGCTGCTGTTCACCGCGTTTTACTATTTGCGGCCGGAGGATTACATCCCGGGGTTGGACGTGATTCCGTGGGTAAAAATCAGCGGAGGCATCGCTTTGCTGGCCCTGATTTTCGGAATTATGGGCAAGGGCAAGGTGAAACTGCCGGCGGAAATAAAATTCCTGCTTCTCCTATTCACGCAAATGGTTCTGGCGATTCCGTTCGCGGTTTGGCGAGGCGGGGCGTTCGCCGTTGTTTTCGAGAAGTTCTCTAAGGCCGTTATCGTTGCGGTGCTGATCAGCATGATCGTCGGCAGGATGGCGGAACTGCGGCGGCTATTGTGGATCCAGGCGGCGTCGGTGGCGGTGGTCACCTTCGCCTCGGTTGTGATCGGTCACCACTATTTTGGCCGGCTCTACGGCGCATCAAACGGAATTCTGGAGAATCCCAACGACCTGGCCATCAACATCGCTATTAATTTTCCCCTGTGTCTGGCATTCTTGCTGGGAGCCCGCGGGCCCGTGAGGAAGGGGGTCTGGGCTATCGCTGTGCTCATCATGCTGTACGCGGTGGTGGCGACTTACTCGCGGAGTGGGTTGATCGCGCTGATCGTAACCGTCCTGGTGTGCGTGTGGGAGTACGGCGTGAAGGGGCGGCGTGTTTACCTGGTAGCGATCGCAGGCTTGCTCGCTGTCGTTGCGTTGGCCGTCGCTCTGGTCACGCCGCATTACACGACGCGGGTGAAGAGTATCTTCGCCGGAAATATCGAGGGCTCGGGAGACCGCGGATCCCTGGAAGCGCGAGGCGCCTTGCTCAAGCAGAGTATTTCACTCGCGTTGCACCATCCCATTTTCGGGATCGGACCGGGTAACTTCCCTATCATCGCGGAGAATGATTGGAGGGTCGCCCATAACAGCTATACCGAAATTGCTGCGGAAGCAGGCTTTCCCGCCCTCATTCTGTTCCTGCTGGCGCTGGCGTGGGCTTTTAAGAATGTCCGCCGGGTGCGCAAGGCCCAGAGTTACGCAGCCGACAGAGAGTTGCAGTTGTTCACCGGCGCCCTGTGGGCCAGCCTGGCGGCGTACATTGTCAGTGCCGGTTTTGCTTCGACAGAGTACAACCTGTTTCCCTATTTCATGATTGCCTACACCTCGGCCTTGTATCGGATTGCGTACGCGCCTCAGGACGTCGATGGTCCCCATCCCACCGATGGCAGGAGGAACGGATCGGACCGAAGATATGGAACAAAATCCAAGCGCGAATTGGCCTGGACTCGCTGAAGGCATCCTCGCAATCCTACGCTGCCTGTCTTGCGGGGACCCGTTGCGGAATGCCCCGGACGGACTGGTGTGTGAGTCCTGCGGAACGAAGTATCTTCCGCTAAAGGGCGTTTTGCGCTTCGTTGATACGCAGCACTATGCGAAAAACTTTGGATTTCAATGGCAGGCATTTGCACGCACGCAATTGGATACTGAGCAAGACCGCAGATCGGAGGCCGATTTCCGCCGCCGCACGGGTTTCCGTCCCGAGGATCTGAACGGAAAACTGGTCCTGGACGTTGGCTGCGGAATGGGTCGATTTGCCGAGGTCGCCACGCGCTGGGGAGCGCGCGTGGTCGGAATCGACTTGAGCCTCGCCGCGGAAGTAGCGGCCTGCAATCTGGCCGATCGCCCGGCCACCATCTTTCAGGCGGACGTCTTCAAGCTGCCCTTCGCTCCCGAAAGCTTCGATTACATTTACAGTCTCGGGGTGTTGCACCATACGCCCAATTGTGAGCGGGCTTTCAAGGTTTTGCCTCCTTTGCTCAAGCCGGGTGGACGGATCGCCATCTGGCTCTACAGCGCCTACACTCGATGGTACCGGTGCAGCGATCTCTATCGCCACGCGACGCGGCGCATGCCGCCCAAGCTACTGCATGCTCTTTGCTATGGCACGGCGCCGCTCTATGGCGTTCACCAGGCGCTGCGGTACATTCCAGTGGTAGGGCGGCCGGCAAGCGGGTTGTTGGCCTATCTGATTCCGATGTCGTTCAATAAGGATCCGAGGTTGAGAGTGCTGGATACCTTCGACTGGTATTCAGCCTGGTATCAGTCGAAGCACACGTATGAAGAAGTATTTCGCTGGTTTGAAGATTGCGAATTGGAAGACCTGCGCGTCATCGAACAGCCAATTTCGGTGCAGGGCCGCAAGCCCGCCTCGTCACGCCGTCGCCTTGAATCCTCTCACGCGGAGGTCGAGCGGTGTGTGGGATAGGCTCCCAATCAAACTCACATTCAACCTGGTTTTCGCGGCCGCGCTAATCTCTGGCTATGCCTTTGTGGGCGCCCGTTCCTTGGAAGCCTCGCATTCCTCCGCACCGGGCGCCGACAACCGTTACTGCGGGAAGGGTAACAAGCCTCAGTTTGGGGCGACGAGCGACGGGCCGGGGGCGTTGCCGTTGTCGTGTTTCTACACCGGGATAGACGGCACACCTTCTCCCGGCAAGAGCATCACCGCGACAGACTCAGCCAGCCTGCAAACGGCGCTGAATTCGGCCGCGTGCGGCGATGTCATCTCGCTAAAGGCGGGTAATGTGTTTTCGGGATCATTCAGTCTGCCGGGCAAGAAGTGTGACGATGCACATTGGATTCAAATCCGCGTGTCCACCCCGGACGCTCAATTGCCTGCAGAAGGCCAGCGTCTGACACCATGCTTCGCCGGCGTGCCCAGCCTGCCTGGCCGCCCACCGTACGATTGCCCGAGCGGTCAAGCCGACGTGATGGCGCATATCGTTGCTTCCGGCAAAGGAGCTGAGCCCTTCACTTACTCCCAGAGCATCGATCATTACCGCTTCGGCCCCGGCTTGGAGATTACGCGCGGCGCCGGCACGGGAATCGTTCATGAACTGCTGCGGCCCGAGAATGACGCGAGCGCGAATCATATTGTGTTCGATCGCATCTGGGGCCACGGCGCCCCGACCGACGAGACCACACGGTTTGCGCTATTCGATGGCATGGACATCGCAAGCGTGGACTCTTACTTTAACGACTTCCTCTGCACCGCAGTCACGGGGAGTTGTAGCGACTCGCAGGTCTTTGCAGGCGGGCTCGGCAGCCACCGGCAAGGCAACTGGAAAATCGTCAATAACTTCCTGGAAGCAGCGGGCCAAAGCATTCTGTTCGGCGGCGGAGGGGCCACGCAGACGCCCGCAGATATTGAAATCCGCCGCAACGAAATGTTCAAACCATTGTCCTGGATGCCTCCGGCCGGCATGCCGGGCAAGGGCTACCCAATCGTGAAAAACGGATTTGAACTCAAGAACGCCCGGCAGGTGCTGTTTGAAGGAAATCGGATTCAGAACGTCTGGGGCGGATTCACGCAATCTGGCTTCGCCATCGTGTTGACCCCCAAGAACCCGGGCGGCTGCGCGGTGTGCACGGTTCGCGATATCACGATACGTGACAGTGTTGTCACCCATTCCGGCGCAGCTATGCAGATCTCGAATGGATTATCCGATGCCGGGAACTCCGCGCAAGAGGGAAGCCACTACTCGATTCACGATGTCATCTTCGATGACATGAATTATCCGGCGTGCTACGGCTGCAACGGGGATATGTTTCAGATCGGCTCGCATGTCTCCGCCCCGGCTGCGTTCCGGCTGCATGACGTTTCGATTCGGCATGTAACCTTGGCAACCAATCGGGCACGCGCAGGTTGGATGATCAGCGGTCCAGCCGGACAGCAGAACTTCATTTTCCAGGACAGCATCGTGGACAACGGCCGGAGCGGCAACACCAATGCCGGTGGTGGAGCGATCCAATGCTACTTCGGAAGAGAGATCATGAAGGGCGTGTTGGGCGGCTGTTGGTCATCGTACAAGTTTGACCACAATATCATCATGCAAGCGGGGGCAGAAACCTGGCCCGCTAATAACTGGCTTGTGGGGAATGCGACGAAGGTGGGCTTCGTAAGCTGGAATAGCGGAGCCGGTGGCGACTACCGTTTGGCTTCGACCAGCAAGTTCAAGGGTAAGGCGTCGGATGGGAAAGACCCGGGCGCCGACGTTGATGCTGTGTACGCCACACTCTCTGAAGCGCAGTAATCGCTCCACAGGCGCCACATTTCGAATTCGGCGGACACTCAGGCTGAAACCACTAGCCTAGCTTCAGTTTGCGGCGAACCAGTCCCGCGATGCCGACGAGCCCGGTTCCTAACAGGCCTAGCGTACCTGGCTCGGGTACCACGGAAATATTGGTGTCGCCACTGGAGATGGTAGTAGAACCGTCGAAGTAGCCTTTGCCAGTGTTAACCGTCAACTGGACGGTAACGCCAACAACGTTGATCTTCTGATTGCCCACGATCAGAACTCCAGTGATGGTCCCGGACAGCTCATAATTGTGGGTCCCATTGGACAAGGTAAATAGCTGCCAGGTCACGGGCCCGTCGAAGGTACCCGTGAAGATTACGCCGTTGGGAAGTCCCTGGGTACCATTGGTCGCAATCGAAAACGAGCCGCCACCGGCGAAAGTGGCGCCGGTCTGCAGGTTGCCGGTCAATAGCGCCCCTGTGCTGAAATTCAACGTTCCCAGATTACTGCCGGTGATCAGCCCTAACCCGTCGTAGCCGTTTACGGCGATCAACGTAGAATTGGTCAGGGTCATACTGGAGGTTGTTCCTGTGAGGGTGCCACCGCTATTGGTGACATCTACTTGGTTTGTACTGGTCGCGAAGGCCAGAATTGGAAGAGCCAGCGCCAACAAAACCATCAGGAACGCTCGCCTCATGGGGATCTCCTCCACCTACATTACTACATAGATCAGTCCGCCTTCGACATTTTCCACAGCATGCCATGTTAGCGAGCGGACTAAGCCATAACTAATTGCTGCAATCGAGATTCCAAAGCACGCGAATCAAGACGCACTGGTCACGAAGTCACTTTGCCGCCCGTTAACGGTTTCAACGGACGTTCAATTTCATACTTTCCTCCAGAAAATCTGGCCGCCTTTTGATGATCATCCCGAGCCGCGGGGTTGTGTGTTTTTCGACCGCATAAAGTTTCGCCTTTCGGCGAAGGAGATGCCGTTCGCGCCATGATGTTAAACGCAAGAGGCTTTTGACAGCCTCGCTACCGCAGTGTGAGAAAATTCCGAGCTGGAATTTTCTTCTTGGCCCGGAAAATCAGCAGCGCATTCCCACCCAATTTCGCCGGTTTGCCAGCGTTGTGAAATGGGTTTCGCCGGGAGCAGCGCCACGCTCTATGGGACCGCGGAATTCCAAAAAGAAGGCGTGGACGCAAACTGGTTTGGAAGCGGCTGGGTCCAGAAAGTGCAAACAAATGCATGTTTTCTCGATAACCGTTCACATTGCCTCTCCCAGAGTTGGCAGCGGAGTCATAAGCTTCGGCAACGGAAGACGGAAAAATGCGTCTGCAGTCGACCACAGCGGGAAGTGGCTTCGCGTGTTCGTAATGTACTCTGAACGACGGCGGCGTCCTTCAGGCTAGAACGATAACCGCAGGGCAAGTTGGATGATCCGGGGATCGTACGTATTCAGCACCTGGCCGAAAGTCGGACTGCTGATATTCGTATCGGGGTTCTGGAATTCCGTGTTATTGAGGATGTTGAAGAAATCGGCGCGAGTCTCCAGCTGAAAGCGATCGGTAAGCGGTAGGGTTTTCGAGAAGGCGAGGTCGAGATTGAACCGCCCCGGACCGCGGAAGTAATTTCGCGGCAGGGTCCCGTAAGTGCGAACTGCCGGGTTGCTGACTGCCTGACTGTCACTCGGGAAGCCCGCGTTGCTGAAGCTGGCCGGATCGAACCAATAGTTGCCGCCTGGGCCACCGAAGCCCTGTACGTTGTGCGGATCCAGAAGACGGATCGGTCCGAGCAAGTTGGCATGCACCAGGCCCGCGTCCCCGGAGCCTGAGGGTCCGGGGCTGGTGAAGTCGAAGCTGCTGGGAAGGTTAGCGAATACATCCAGAGGAAAGCCGGTTCGCCAACTCAAAATTGGAAAAACGTTCCAGCCGCGTGTCAGGCGTTTTGGCGCCGAACTCCACACCTCGTCAAAAGGAAGCTCCCAGCCTCCGCTAAACACGACCCGCTGCCGAACGTCCATATCGGCAGAGGCGCGGAATAGCCCGGGCTGATAAAAAGGCACAACGCTGTTGCGGTTCTGAAATCCGGACGCGTTATCGATATTGTGGGAATAGGTGTACGCCAAGGTGAAGTAAGATCGGCCGAAGATACTGTTGCCGGTGAGCTGTTTCTGCAGGCTGAGTAGCAGGCCGTTATAGCTGGCCGTGGTCACATTCCTGAATTCCTCCAGGCTGGCAAAACTGCACTGAAAAGGATCGCTGGAGTTGCAAGTCTGGTTTCCGGGGGTCAGATTGAGAACGCGGTCGTAGGTACCGAGTACGAAAGGATTGATATCCATCAACGCCGTAAGCCCGTGCGAACTACTGCCGACATAGCTGGCTTCAAACAGCGTGTGCTTGGCCAATTCCTGCTGCAAGGTCAGATGATACTGATAGGTGTAAGGGGTTCGTAGGTGGGGATCGACCACAAACACACTGCTGGATGCTCCGATCGGCAAATAACCGGCAGCGGCAAAGTCGAGATCCGACGGCGGGCGCTGCGAGGGAAACGGATTCTCTGCTCCCACGGCTAGGAACGGCTGAGTCATGTAGTTGACTTCGGAGGTTGGATTGCCGGCCAAAGGCGAAAAGGCGAAACCGGCGCTGGCATAGAAAGGCGGTTGCCCGTTGAATTGCAGATTGTCTTCCCCCTTGAGAATGTCGTAGAAAACGCCAAAAGCACCGCGCAGGCTCGTCTTCCCATTACCCCGCGGATCCCAAGCAAACCCGATCCGAGGCGCCCAGTTGTTCTTGTCCGGGAAGGTAACTCCACGGGGGGCTCCTGCATCGCCCGGGAAAACCATGCCCACCGGGGCGTGAATGAACACACTGGATTGCCTGCCGGGAATAATGGAAAAGGTTCGTCCCTGGGTATCCAATTTCGGCGTGCTGTATTCATACCGGAGGCCCAGATTCAGCACCAGGTTTTTCTGGACGCGCCACTCGTCTTGCGCAAAACCATAGCTGTACTTGGTTCTTATGTCGGAGGGAGCCGCCGAAGATTGGGTGTACTGTAGTGGAATTCCAAGCAGAAAGTCCGCGAAAGAGTTCTGGGAGCCGATTCCAAGCGGGCCGCCGAGGAATTGAAACTGGCCGTCTGATGTGAAGGCGAAAAACGTATTGTTCTGAAAGGCTGAAAAGCCGCCCCCGAACTTGAAATCATGCTTTCCCCGGATCCATGTCAGGGTGTCGGAGTACGTATAGGTGTTTTCCGTAAACCGTTGGGGTCCCAGAGTGTTGAAGCCGATTCCCAAGCCCGAATCGAAAACCAGGTTGGTGGGTCCGGTGGCAAGATCCGGGGTTATTCCGATGCCGAGGTCGGCGGGCGTAGGCAACTGGACAGTTGGGTTCAACGATGTGTTGTGGCTGCGCAGGAAATTTACCCGAAGTTCGTTCAGTAGGTTTGGCGAAAAGAACCGTGTATACGAGAAGTTCGCAAAGTAATCCCGAAAATCTGAACTCTCGGGATAGCCCGGGACATTTGCCCCAAAACCTGCGGGATTACTGAGTGGGGTGAGACCATCTTGACGATCCCAGCCGAAGGTGACGGCCAGTTTGTTCCTGGCATCGATGTCAAAATCGGATTTCGCGGTCACTTCGTCGGAGGAAGTTGTGGAGCGTCCTTGCCAACTCAGCAAGCCAGTGGGTGACGTAGGGATGAGGCCGGCCGCAATGTAATTGCGCGCCACACTGTTGATGCGACTGGGAGAAATGATGGCCTCCGCGGCCAAGTTGCGGTCAGGCTGGAAGAAAGGATAATTCTGCAAGAACGTGGCCACATTCTGATCGGGACCGCCGCCATCCGCATGAGAGAAGTCTCCGGCCAGCTCGGCGGGCGTGAAAGTGGCGACGTTGGAAACGGAAAGATCTTGGACCTGTCGCTCTCCCTGGTAGCCGACAAAGAAAAACAAGCGGTCCTTGCCGTTAATTAAGTTAGGAATTACGATCGGGCCCCCCAGAGTGCCACCGAACTGGTTGCGTTTCAGGTCGTTCCGGGGAAGCCCGTTAATCTTATTGAAGAAACTGTTTGCATCCAGGGCCGTGTTGCGCCAGTAGTCGAACAAGGTGCCATGAAGTTGGTTGGTGCCTGACCGGGTGAGCATGGTGATGATTCCGCCGGCGTTGCGGCCGTACTCCGCCGGGTAGTTGGTGGTCAGAATGCGAAATTCGGCGATGGTGTCAGGATTAGGGTTGAACACCACACGGTTGTCGATGAGATCATTGTCGAGTCCGCCATCCAGCAAGTAGTGGACGGAGTCATCCCGATTGCCCGCGATCGTGAAGGTTCCCGCCAGCGCGTTGGAGTCAGGATCGGTTTCCGCGACGCCGGGTTGAAGAAGTGCCAGATCGAGGACGTTGCGGCCATTGAGAGGCGCGTTTCGAATCACATCCCCGGTCACGACCTGACCCAGGCTGGGGCTGATGGTTTCAACGTCCTGCGATTTCTCCGACACATGAACCTCAACAGCGGGAGCACCAACCTGCAGTCTGATGTTCAGACCGCGCACATCTCCAACGTGGAGAACCACATCCTTGATTTCCGCCACCGCAAAGCCGTCTTTCTGCGCTGTGACCAGGTAATGGCCGGGTTGCAACAGGGGAACGGTGAAATAGCCGTTTTCACTCGTCAAGGCCTCGCGCTTCAATCCCTGGTCCAGGTTCAGCAAGGTGACCTTGACGCCGGGAACTACTGCGCCATTTGGATCAATAATCGTACCCAGCAGGGTCGCACGTTGAGCGGACGCGGACCCGGGGAGTGCGAGGCACGCGAATAGAAGGAAAACTACCTGCACCGGGATCGAGAGTTTCCGTGGCCTGAGCCTCATGTGCTGTCCGAAAAGGACGAAGGACGATGGCGCGTGATGGGAACGCAAAAAGCATAACATGGGTGAGCAGCGCTCTTCACCCTTGAGGTGCCGTGAAACCTAACCGTTTTTCGAGAACCTGCTTTGTTCAGGTACCCAGGCGCTTCAGCACCACGACCAGATGGGTAAGGCTGGTTTCCGGTTGCGGCGTTTGCTGTGAGGTGGTGAAGAGTGAGCGGACCAGGTCGTTTTGTTCCTGCGCCAAACGCAGTAACGTATCGCTGTCCTGCCCATCCACCATTTGCGCTCCATTCGCCGTCATGTCCGGTCCGGTGATGGGAGCAAGCATCTCGGCTTGGCGGCGCGTGATGGTCGAAATCCAGTGACGGTGATCCTGCCGCATCTGTTCGATCTTTTGCAAAACGGAAGCAGGCAGTCCGGAAGTACGCTCCGGCGAGAATTCCCGGTCCAGTCGCTTCAAAGCCCAGGCGTGCAGGAAGGTTTGCCGGGCCAAAGTCACGATTTCATCGGAAAACAGAGCTACCTGCTTGTCTGTGTCTTGCGCGGAAGCCTCGGACTTGAGAAAGTGCCGGTACAACATTTCATGCAGCGGCATGCTGTCGCCCGAGAGGTCGGCCAACGTAGAGGAAGGCGAACTGCTTGCAGCCGGAAGCCCGCCCAAGGACTGATCGGGAGGCTTGTACAGTTCCGAGCCGCTCTTGAGTTCGCGCGGCACGTACACCTCGACGCGCAGCTCCCCGGATACGGATTTCAAGGCACGCCGAATCGTATCGCGCCGGGCGGTGTTGTCCACCAGGCCCTGAACCAGCAGCGAGCCATCCGACATAGGGAAGAGATTGACCTCTTCCCCCAAGCAAGTGTCCAGCTGGTGCAGCGTCGCGGCCAAGAGGACTTCGCCCTCCGTAGCATGTGAGTTCGCGTAGGAAAGAGGAACGGCCTTACTTATGATCGGCTCAGTCGGAGCGGCAGTCTCCGGCCTGGAAGATATCGTCGGCATCAACAACATGGCCATCGCCGGTGTGCGTAGTTCTGAGGAAAACGAAGTACGTGTGAAGCGGTATTCGCTGCCGCCGTCGCGCGTTGTAAAGATGCTGAGCCCGGTTGGAGCGTAGTCATGGACGTCGACCCGCAAGAGCGTCTCCGCAATTCCTGACGGATGGCCGGCAGCAAAAGGATAGTGCAGCTCGAAAGTTCCATCCTGACGGCGAGCCGAAGCCTCGGTGCTGCCTCGCGATCCAACCAGCCGCCGAAATTCGGCAATGGAAATATCCGGGATCCACTGCTGCGTAGTCAGATACTGCACCAGCGAAGGATCAGCATCTGCGCCCGAGAATACAACCTGGAGCAAAGGCTGCGCGACCTGTTCCACATCCTTCGCCGCCACATTCTCGGTCTCACCCGAAGAAGAACGTGCGCTCAGGTAAACCGCCGGACTGGCGGAGTCGCGCACCAGCGTGATGGTACCGAGCGCTTTTTGCACATTGGTGCTGCGATCAATGCGGTCGACTCGGACCGACGTTCGGGTTACGTGGCCGCTTTGGGGAAGGTGGCTGGTTTCGTAATTCGCAGCCCGGAAAAGGACTGTGTCCGCGGAAACGCGCGTGTTCAAAACGTCGGTGAACATGACCACCAGCAAGCATGCCGCGACCACCGAGGCCAGCACTGCCTTCCTGTATTCCAAGAGAGCAGAGGCGGAATTTCGAAAGCGAGCCCACCGTTCGGCGACCTGGCCCTGGAAGGAGACGGTGGCCGCTTCGGAAGCGCTCGCGTGCCGCGCTAAACGTTGGCGGAATTGCTCAACCCGGGAATCCGCAAGCTCGGATTCATCCGGTAACAAGACTGTGCGTGCATCGAGGAAGCGGTCCACATCGTGCTGAACCTCGCCCATGCGGCTGCGGCAACTCCAGCAACTTTCCAGATGAGCCTTGGCGGCATTCATTTCCCAACGCGCGAGTTCTCCGTCCAGGTAGGCAACGATTTGTGCATCGCCCAGGTGCGGCGGAATCAGGAGGCGCTTGTCCAGCGTGTTCATTTCGCGCCCCCAAACTTCTTGAGACCCCGGGCCAGATACACGCCGACCGCCTTTTGGCTGATCCCAAGGACATTCCCAATCTCCACGTAACTCAGCCCTTCCGCCCGCAACATGAGGCATTGCCTCTCACGTTCGTTCAGACCCTTCAATGAAAGAGCAATCCGTTGTTGCCGAATCAAGTCGTCCTCTGCCGAATAAACCGCCTCAGTCAAACCCCGGTGCGCGAGCCACTCGGTATTTGTGGAGTCTTGAATGCCCTTGCGACGCCCGTGATCAATGGCGAGGTTATGAACTACGCGATAGAGCCAGCTGCGCAGGTTCAGGATCTGAGCATTTCGTTTTAGTTGGTCGAACAATTTGAGGAAGGCGCTCTGAACCAGATCCTCGGCCTCACCCGTGGAGCCGACGATGTGATAAGCGTAGCCGAGCAGTGTAGGGCGCATGGTCGCGTACAACTCCACGACTTGCTCCTCCAAGCGTTGGCTCTTGCGCTGGTTTTCCGCGTGCTCTGCTCCAAACACCTGGGGCAGATTCAGGATATGCCCTTGCTCCATCGAATGATCCTTAACCTGGCTTGAGCCGTCGTGCAGACTCGGGGCGTAACGTCGCCATCATTATTGTATATACACCGAAATGCGCGATTTCTGACCTGCCAGCAAGAAATATATTTTTCCGGGCCGGTTGTTAGTAAATCCCGCGTCTCCTGCGTCGCGCGAAGGGCGGACAGACACCCTCGAATAAGTAGCGGTATACGCAGGACTTTGGCGAATCGAAAACCCCCTGTTAGTAAATCCACGACCTTACGCGTCTTAATAATTACAGTGAGGGAGAGTATGGCCGCCAGTGCTTTTAGCCTGGTGGCCTTTTATTAATTCGGCTTTGAAGCACGGTTAGCTCCTCCGTTTGTTTGTGCCTCTGTTCTCCCCTTTGAGAGTCTTGGGTGGCTTCTCAAAGGGGAGTTTTTTCTTCTGCAGTGAAACCGGTCTTTTCGTCGTTGACCTCTTGCGTGACCCAGGCTCCCGTGCCAACCAGCATTTCGGGTCGTGGGTCACCAAGTCAACCCACTACCGCATTTCGGCAGCCGCCGACAAATCACCTTTTGCTGTAGTAAGATATTCTTCCTTTTCCTTCCAGGAGGATGGCTCGTATGAACCGCAGGCATGGCTGCGTCTTTTTTATTACTGCTGGAGTATTGTTGGCTCTGCTCACCACGTTCGCGACTGCGCAGCAGTTCAGCGACAGCTTGATGAAAGGCATGAAGTGGCGGTTGGTCGGCCCCTTCCGCGGAGGCCGCGTGCTCGCAGTGACCGGCGTCGTAGGCGATCCCTACACCTATTACTTTGGCGGAGTGGCTGGAGGGGTCTGGCGCACCACCGATGGCGGGATCACTTGGATACCGCTCACCGATAAGCAACCCTTTGCCTCGATCGGTTCCATCGCGGTGGCGGAATCCAATCCCGGCGTCATTTATGTGGGCACGGGGGAGTCTTGCCTCCGCGGCAACATTTCGTACGGAAACGGAGTCTACAAATCCACCGACGGCGGGAAAACCTGGATCTACATCGGTCTCAAAGATACTCAGCACATCGCGAAAGTTCTGGTAAACCCTCGCAACCCTGACTTGGTCTATGTTGCCGCGCTGGGCCACGCTTATGGCCCGAACTCCGAGCGCGGCGTCTATCGTTCCACCGACGGCGGCAAGAACTGGGAGAAGGTACTCTACAAAGACGAAAAAACCGGCGCGATTGACCTGACATTTGATCCCCACAATCCCAACGTGATGTTTGCCGCCCTGTACGAAGTGCAACGCACACCGTGGAGTCTTTCCAGCGGTGGGCCCGGCAGTGGCCTGTACCGCTCGGTGGATGGCGGAACTACATGGAAGCGGCTGGAAGGAAGCGGGCTGCCTTCCGGGATCATGGGCCGGATCGGGGTTTCCGTCTCGGGCGCCGATTCGAATCGCGTCTATGCGCTGATCGAAGCCAAAGAAGGCGGCTTGTTTCGCTCCGACGATGGCGGCGACGCCTGGTCGAAGGTCAACGATGATCAGCGCCTCACACAGCGCGCCTGGTACTTCACTCACATTTTCGCCGACCCACGCAACGCCGATACTGTTTACATGCTGAACACCGGCCTGTTTCGCTCTACCGACGGAGGCAAGAGCCTGAACCTGCTGCCTGCGCCACACGGCGATCACCATGGGCTCTGGATCGATCCCGCCAATCCGCGCCGCATGATCAATGGCAACGACGGCGGGGCAACCATCAGCGTAGATGGCGGCAAGACTTGGAGCACTCAATACAATCAGCCCACAGCGCAGTTTTATCACGTGGCTTCCGACAATCGTTTCCTCTACTACCTCTACGGAGCGCAGCAGGACAACAGTACGGTGGGCATCGCCACACGCAGCGACGACGGCTACATCGGCCGCCAACACTGGTATGACGTCGGCGGCGGCGAGAGCGGATACATTGTTCCGGATCCACGCGATGCCAACGTTGTCTATGCCGGCTCCGGCGGCGGCGCTCTTACCCGCTTTGACAAGCGCAACGAACAGGAGCAGGACATTACCGTGTGGCCGCTGGATGGCAGCGGTCACGGTGCAAAGGATATCAAGTACCGTCAGGCTTGGACCGATCCGATTGCGATGTCACCGCATAATCCCGACGTCCTGTACACCGCGGCAGAGGTTATTTTCAGGACCACCGATCACGGCATGAGCTGGACGACCATCAGCCCGGACCTCACGCGCAACGACAAGAGCAAGCAGGAAAGCTCTGGCGGTCCGATCACCCAGGACAACACTTCGGTCGAGTACTACGACACGGTCTTCACGATTGCGGAGTCGCCGGTTCAGAAGGATCTGATCTGGGCGGGCACCGACGATGGCCTGATTCAGGTCACTCGGGACGGCGGCCAGCACTGGAGCAACGTCACCCCGAAAGGCCTTCCGGAATGGAGCCTTGTCAGCCTGATCGATGCTTCCCCGCACGAGGCCGGAACCGCGTACGTCGCCGTGGACACTCACAAACTGGACGACCTGAGGCCTTATCTCTATAGGACTAGCGACTACGGTAAGACTTGGACCAAGATTACCAACGGCATTCCCGATGGCGCTTACACGCACGTCGTGCGTGAGGATCCAAAGCAGAAGGGTTTGCTCTATGCCGGCACAGAAACCGGCATCTATGTTTCATTCGATGACGGGTCCCATTGGCAATCGTTACAACTGAACCTCCCGACCTCGCCCATTCACGACCTCATCGTCAAGGACGATGATCTTGCCGTGGCCACGCACGGCCGTGCATTCTGGATCCTCGATGACATCTCTCCGCTGCGCCAGTTGAGCGCGCATGCGCAGGACGACGTCGCCCTCTACAACCCTCGCACCACGTATCGCCTGCACTGGCCGGAGTATTTCGACCGGCGTCAGCCGGTCGCTGCCAACCCGCCTAACGGAGCGCTCATTTTCTACTATTTCAAGTCGGCCCCGAAGGATGAGGTTACGCTGGAGATTGTGGACTCGAAGGGGATAGTTGTCCGGAAATATTCCAGCCTGGAGAAGAAAGAGGCGGAGACGCCGCCGGAGTGGCCTGATCTTGAGCCTCCGCAGGAGAAAATCCCTGTCGAAGCGGGCATGAACCGCTTCAATTGGGATCTGCGTTACGAAGCGCCGCGCAAGCTTCCAGGGGAAGTTAGTGCCGAGTTTAGGGATCGCGGACCCATGGCTCTGCCCGGCACGTACCAGGTTCGCCTCACCGCCAGTGGGAAATCGTTAACGGTTCCGTTGGAGGTGAAGCTCGATCCGCGCGTGAACGTTGCTGCCGCAGACCTGCAAAAACAATTTGATTTGAATCTCAAAGTGCGCGACGAACTCAGCGAACTGCATCAGACAGTAAACGAAATTCGTACACTTCGGATACAGTTCCATGGCCTGCAAAGCCGGCTGGGGCAGGATGCGCGTTTCAAGTCGATCCTGGCTGCCTCGGATGCCTTGGATAAGAAGATGACTCCCGTAGAAGAGCAGTTGCTGCAAGTGAAGATCAAGTCTTCCGAGGCCAGCTTGAATTATCCTGTCTTGATCGATGAGCAACTGCACGGCCTGTTCTTCAGTGTGGATTCCGCAGATGCTGCGCCTACGCAACAACAGTACGCGGCATTTGAAGAACTGAGCCGGGAAGCGGCGCCGCTGATCACACAGTGGAATCAGATTCGCTCCAGCGATGTCGTGGCCTTGAATGAGATGATGAAGAGCGAGAGCGTGCCGGCGATCTATATTGCTCCGGCCGGGGAGCAAGCCGCCGCCAGGGCCACAGGGCAGAACTAGCGGATTTGCCGAAAGACTGGTTGTTGCGCTTGATTTTGGGTGGTGCGGCGCTTCATCGCTGCGTGAGCCACTGTTAGGACTGCGCGGTGGAACCCGCATTCCAGCTCCGGAGGAGCGGCATAACTTAGCCCAGGGCGTGAGCCCTGGGGTCAAAGTGCAGCAAAGAGCACGCCCCGCAGGGAGTCAAGCCGGTTCTCACGCATCGAGTGCCCCGTCGTCCCTTAAGAATGAATGCTAAGCCGTTTCCCCGCGCCGGCTTCATTCTCCGTCTTCGGCGTTGGCGCCCCACATCACACTGCTGCCCCAATTTCCGCTGGCGCCCCACATGACGCTGTTGCTCCATATCGTCGAGAAGCCGGAGGTCGAGTTCGCGCCCCACATCACCGATGAGCCCCACAGGCCGGAGGCGCCCCACATCACTGACGAGCCTCCAGGGCCGGAGGCGCCCCACATTACTGACGAGCCTCCTGCACCCGATGCGCCCCACATCACGGAATTGGAGAAGAGGAACTGGGAACTGCCCCACACCGCCGGCCCGGACCACATACCGGAAGTACCCCATACCGAAGACGGATCGCTCGAGAGAGAAACCGTGCCCGTGCTGGAGTTGTAGACCGCTGTGGGCGACATCGCAGTTCCGCTTGCCAGATCGGTACTTGCCAGAGCCGCTGCAATGTCCAGATAGCCGGCGCCGACTGTGAATACATCATATTGGCTGGTGTAGGTGTTCCCCGTCGTCGGATCGTACACGCTGCTGGACTGCGGAAATGTCTTGTAAGCCGTCTTCATCAGCCGCGCCTTGACTTGATCTGGCGTGAGGCGTGGTTGGGCCTGCAACAGGTCGGCAACGGCTCCGCTCACGACACCGGTCGCCATGCTGGTTCCACTCAGGGTGAAGTAATACGCCGACGGCGAAGAATTTCCTCCATACATGTAATAACTGTACGGAACCAGGTTGTCGGTGTCGGTGTTGTAAAGCGTCGTCCCAGGAGTCTCGGTGGAGATCAATAAATTGCCGGGCGCGACAATGTCCGGTTTGACCACGTGGTCGATCACCGTGGGACCTTTTGAACTGTAGCTGGCAATGAGATCATCGGTGCGATCGGGTGTTCCCATGGGCTTCATCGCGCCCACGGTGATGACGTACGGGTCATTGCCCGGAGAAGTTACCGTTGCGTATCCAGAGGTTGGCTGGTAGCGGCCGTAATTTCCGGCCGCAACCACGACGACAATTCCCTTTTTCCAAGCCTGTTCAACCGCCTGACACAGCGGATCCAGTTGGTAGCTCTCGTACACGGCACGGCCGAGTGAGAGATTCATGACGCGGATGTTGTACGCCGATTTCATCGAGATCGCCTGGTTGATGGCGGCAATCACTTCGCTGTCGGTTGCGGAGCCGTTGGCATCCAGCACTCGCAGGTTGACGATCCTTGCCCCAGGTGCAATTCCTTTGAATGTCTTGCTGAAGAGAAAGCCGGTTGAACTGAGGCCGTCGCCAGCGATTAATCCGGCGATGTGGGTTCCGTGACCGTACTGGTCGCCCGCATTCGAATTCCCGGACACAAACGACTGGTTGTATGCAACTCGCGAGAAGGGAAGGATGCCGGTATAAAAATCCGGGTGATTGTTCACGCCGCTGTCGATCAGAGCCACGCCGATGCCGGCGCCGGTGTAATTCGATTGCCACGCGACTTCCGCATTCACGGCCGCCGCCGCATTGTTAAGCAGGGGATCCAGTGGGCGATCGGGGCTGATGTACACGACGTTCGACTGGTTGGAGAGGTTGACGATACCCGGACCGTCCAGCAAAGCAACCACGCCGTTAATCAGTGGCAACTGACCCAGAATTGAGCCACCCAGCTTCGCGACGTCGTTCAGCAGGCAATCCACCAAGCCGAGCAGTCCGCCGCAACTGATCTGTGTGCCCGGCGCATACTGCACGATGACCTGTACCGGCGTGCTGGAGTTGTACCCGCGCAAATCGGGAGAAAGTTTCGAGTCATCTGCCAGAGAGGCCAAGGGCACAGCCAGCAGCAGCAGGAGAATCACAAGACACTTCTTCATAGTCCATCCCCACAAGCCGAAGTGCACGTAGCCCGCCACCGGAGGACGCGATAACTGCTTAATCTTGCAACATCAGGCCGGCCGGCCTGGCTGAAAATAAGGACAAATTGTCCCTCGATGCGGACAGGGCTCTCTTAGATGGGACAAAATGGCATGGCCAAGGGTCCCGCCGTTATTGCAAATCTCACCAGTCGCCGTTACCAAAGTTCTCTTCCTTTTAGCCTCCGTCCAAACAACAATGAAAGAAGACCAGTACAAAAGGGGACGGCCCGCGGTAGCGGGCTATGGATGGCGGAAGTTCCTGACAAAGCGAAGCCGTTCGTGGCGCTTGTGTGCATGGCGGGCCTGGCCTGTCTGTTATTGGGTATGTACCCCTGGCACACCAGCGATAGCCTGGAGTTTGTCTGCTATGTCGCGCTCACCGCGATCGCATCCGCTTTGAAAGTCGTTCTGCCGGGTTTTGAAGGCACAGTCTCGGTAAACTTCGTCTTCGTCCTGGTCGGCATCGGCAGCATGACGCTTTCGGAAACCCTTGTGTTTGGGATAGCTGCCGCCGTTGTGCAGTGCTACTGGAAAGCCACCAAGCGGCTTCACCTCATCCACTTCATTTTTAACCTCTCACAAGTGGCGATTGCGATTACAGTCGCTTACTGGGTTTACCGATCCGTTTTCGTTGTCCTACATGGACGAACCGCAATTGCGCTCCTGCTGGCTGCGATTTCTTACTTCTTGCTGAACACATTTCCCGTCGCCACCGTGGTGGCGTTGGCGGAAGCGAAGCCAATCATCAAGAAATGGCGAGAGAGTTACTCCTGGCCCTTCCCTTACTACCTCATCGGTGCGGCGATTGCCGGGGTCATCCAGTTGGTCAATCACATTGCGGGCTGGGAAATGTCGCTGCTGCTGTTGCCCGCGTTGTATGCCATCTACCGGTCGTATCGTTTGCACCTTGGTCGCTGGGAGGACGAAAAGCGGCACTTGCAGGACATCGCTTCCTTGCACATGCGCACCATTGAAACCTTGGCTCTGGCCATCGAAGCCAAGGACCATACCACGGGTGACCATCTGCAGCGCGTGCGTATCTATGCCCTCGAACTCGCGAAGGACCTAGGATTATCTGAGGATGAAACCGAAGCGTTGAAGGCCGCATCGGTGCTGCATGATATTGGAAAGCTCGCGGTTCCGGAGCACATCATCTCGAAACCGGGAAAGCTCAGTCCCGAAGAATTCGACAAAATGAAAGTTCATCCCATCGTGGGCGCTGAGATTCTACAGCAGGTCCGGTTCCCTTATCCGGTCAGTCCGATTGTGCGCTCCCATCACGAGAAATGGGACGGCAGCGGGTATCCGGACGGGCTTTCCGGGGAGAGCATTCCGATCGGCGCGCGCATTCTCGCAGCCGTGGATTGCCTGGACGCTCTCGCCTCCGATCGCCAATACCGGCGGGCCTTGCCTCTCGACGAGGCCATGAAGCGAGTGGAGCAGGAGGCAGGGACGAGCTTCGATCCCAGGGTGGTTGCCGGGCTCAAAGCTCGCTATCGCGAGTTGGAGCAACTGGCGCGGTCTCAGGAACCTGAGGAACGAACAAAGCTTTCCACCGATGTGAAGGTCGAGCGCGGCGCGGCGCCCGCGGCGGGCTTTGCCGCCGCAGAATCTCGATCCGTATCCTCCCTCACCGGGGCAAAGGCGGCTCCGGCCCGCGCGTTGAGCTCCGCGATCGGAAACGACAGCACAGCGAACTTGCAGGAGATATTTTCCGCGGTCGCGGTGCGGTTGCGCCACTCGATTCCATACGACGCCTTCGCCTTGTTCGTGATCGAGGGAGACACCCTACTGCCCCGCTTTGTTCTGGGCGAGAATTTCCGCCAGCTTTCCTCGCTACGCATCAAAGTCGGTCAGGGCCTCGCCGGGTGGGTTGCGGAAACCGGCAAGTGCATCGTGAACGGCAACCCGTCCGTAGAGCCCGGGTACGCGGAGGGACCAAATTCCACAGCGTTACGGTCCGCGATTGCAGCTCCGCTGCAGGGCACTGGCGGTATCCTCGCCGTTCTCGTTCTGTACCACACGCAGTTGGAGGCTTTTTCCTCCGACCATCTCCGCTCGCTGGAGATGCAGAACGCAGGACTTGGAAGGACAATCGAAAAGTGCCGGGATCGCCAGCAGGGGTCGGCTGAGAATCAACTCCTCACATTAGCCGCCTCTGCCTCAAAATGAAGTTAGCCCACTAGCCAGAGTCGGACCGGCCCTCGCAATAAAACGACTCAGTTCGCGGCGGCGCCTTTTGCGCGGGCTGCGGCAGGTACGGCTATCTTCACCGAATCAGGCTGAGTCCACGCAGCTTTGCCGTTCGTCAACTCCAGGCGGTTCATCGTCACCGACATCTGGCCACGATCGACCTCGACCAGCAGGTAATGGTAGTTCACTTCTTTGCTCTGGAAAGGGTCATCCGGCGCGCGCTCGATGGGATAGGCGTGCGCCCCCGCTCCACCGGAGACGAAGTAGGTAACCCCTCCGTGCTCATGGCGTTCGTAGTTGTGCACGTGTCCGGAAAAGACGACGAAACGCGCCCGGGTGTTCTGCTGGCGCTGCTCCAGCATCTTGGCCAAGCCCTGTTCGCCGGGCCGCGCCGAATGTCCCCCGCCAAACTTCTTCGCGTCCGAGGAACTGGTGTAAGGAGGGTGGTGGAACACGAAGAACACGAAATCGACATCTGCAGGGATTGAATCCAGCTTCCCGGTCAGCCAGTGACCCTGTGGTCCGGAAGTTTCATCGAGAGAGCTGTCTAGCACCAGCAAGAGCGTGTTGGCGGCGCGGACGGAATAGTAAACGCTGTTTCTTAGCTCAGGAAAGCGCTGGAAATAGTTGGCCAGCGCAACCAGTGTTCGAGACGACGGCGCCGGAATCGCGGAGCCCGAACAGGCAAAGATCTTTGAGCGCTTTTACCGTGCGGACAAAGCCAGAAATCGTGAGGGCGGGGGCGCAGGCCTGGGCCTCGCGATCGCTCAGTGGGTTGCCGTTCAACACCACGGAACGATTACGGTTGAAAGTCAACTCGGCAACGGCTCAATATTTCAAGTGAAACTGCCCCTGATGCCTGCACCCGTTCGCAGTCATTCAGTCGCCTGATTGAAATTCGGAAACATTCCGATGCGATAGGCTGATCGTATGCACGGTAGGATTGTGCGAGAATTCGTGTTGTATCGTTAAACGATACACCGTGATGACGACATACTCTCCGCGGCAAGAGTGCATGATCGCGTTGAATTGAACCTTCCAGTTGAGCCAAGCCGGGGGATGCCCCCGACCCGTACAGGCTGGGCCTGATTCCTTCGCTCACTTGGCGGACAAGACGAGCGCCAGCACAACCAGCACCGCCAAAAAGAAGCTCATTACCAAAGAAAACGTCCCATGCAACGGATGCATTTGGAAACGGCTATCCCCATGCGTTCTGAGGTGTATCAGCGTCCTCATGACTGCCTCCCTTGCTGAGGGGTGCGCCCTGGGTTGAGCGCCCACCCAGCGGACATGCCAATATTGGACACCATGCCCGCAAAATTGTCAGTGACAATCAGCCAATCCAGCCGTAATGGACTGTCCTGCAATCATTTGCGGGTGCTGAACCCGGAAACTGCCCGGTCCATACCCAGGGTTTTGACCCCTCGCGCTTATCACTCTTGAGGGTGCGCTTCGTCACGGACAAAAGCCCGACGAGGGTGTTAACTGGTTCGGACCGCATTCTTTTGCCTGGCCCGGGGCTTTTTTGTCTCACCAGGTAGTCACGGAGGAGAAGGTGCCGTCATGACCAGCTACAGTGGCAGATCACTAACCGAAATCTGTATGAGGGTGAAACATCTCGGCTATGCGGCTTCCAAACATGTGCGGATCTACGGCGAAGAATTTGAAGTTGTGTCCGACCCGTTTCCTCATGATGGGGGAATTGCCATCCACGTGAGGACAAGGCAAGAATCCGGGATTCGAATACTGCGGCTTCCGGCGATGTTGCTCCAGCACGTCCGAGAGCAGCGATTCGTAAGGGCAGCGTGAAACCATAGGAAAACCGCAGGGGAAACGGTGCATCAGGCTTCTTGATGACATAGGACATCCCCGTCTAGGCGGAGCACGTCCGGGCACGCCGGCATGGCCGCTCAAGAATCCGCGGTCGAGTTCCGGCCCTGATGCTTGAGAAATTCTCTTCTCGTCCAGGCTCGGCTCGATGTGGTTACCACGGCGGGCCATCGGTCCCAGAGCGGCATTGTCCACTGCCGACTGCACCCGCGCTTGGCAATTGTTACAGAACGGTTAATACCGACTCGCACCCGCAGGGAGTACAGACGAAACAACAGTCTTCCAATTACAATTGTCTTGCAGTCAGTGCTTCCAAACGCCAATGGCGAAGACAATTCCCACGCGTGACCCAGAAGTTACCACAGCCAGGAGTGCCAGGAAGAAACCTGACGACCGACGCAACGGACGAGGTCGTGGCGCCAATAGCGCAGTAGCTATCCCACCCTCCGTTCCTCCTCTCAACAATCCCCAACTCTACGTGAATCGTGAGCTTAGCCTTCTGGAGTTCCAGAAGCGGGTGCTGGAAGAAGCGCAGGACCAGACAGTCCCCTTGCTGGAACGGGTCAAATTCCTGTCCATCGTTGGCTCTAACCTGGACGAGTTCTTCATGGTGCGAGTCGCGGGTCTCAAGAGGCAAGTTGAACGCGGCGTTCTCGATTGTGGTCCAGACGGGATGACTCCTCCGGCACAGCTCGGAGCCATACGGGAGCGCGTCGTCAGCCTGTTCCAAGCAGCCCACGAATGTTGGCAGCGGCAAATCCTGCCGTCACTTCGCAAGGTCGGCATCCAGGTCGTGGATTTTCCGCAATTGAGTAGCAGGCAGCAATCGGCCATAAACAAGTATTTTCACGAGACGGTTTTCCCAACCCTGACTCCCCTGGCCTTTGATCCGGGCCGGCCTTTTCCCCATATATCGAACCTAAGCCTGAACTTGGCGGTTCTGATCCGCGACAAAGAAGGCGTGGAACATTTTGCCCGGGTGAAGATACCTGATTCGATTCCTCAATTGGTTGCCGTGGAGCCGCTTCCACGCCAGAAGGGCGCTGATGCCAAGCATGCCGTCCGGCAGTGTTTCGTCTGGCTGGAACAGCTGGTCGTGGCCAACCTGGAAATGCTTTTTCCTGGCATGAGAATCCTGGACGCGCATCCTTTCCATGTCACCAGGGATGCGGATACGGCCATCCAGGAACTGGAGGCGGGGGACTTGTTGGAGTCGGTGGAAGAGGGCGTCCGGCAGCGGCGTTTTGCCGACGTCGTCCGGCTGGAAGTCAATGAAGCCATGCCGCCATCGGTCCTCAAGATCTTGAGCGAAAATCTTGAAGTCAATCGCGACGATGTTTACCAGCTAAAAGGACCACTGGCTCTCAGCCGGCTGCGGCACCTTTGGGCGGCGGATCGTCCCGAATTGAAAGATCCGCCGTTTGTCCCGGCAATCCCCACGGCACTGGAGCCGGAAGAAGAGCGGGAGGACGTATTTGCCGCCATCCGCCGCGGAGACATTCTTGTGCACCATCCCTTCGATTCCTTTCAGCCGGTTGTTTCCTTCGTGCAGCAAGCTGCGAGGGACCCGGCCGTGCTGGCTATCAAGCTCACTCTTTACCGGGTGGGCCGGAATGCGCCCGTGGTCGAGACCTTGCTGGAAGCGATTGAAAACGGTAAACAAGTTGCGGCCCTGGTGGAACTCAAGGCGCGCTTCGACGAGGAGAGCAACATTGAGTGGGCGCGGGCTTTGGAACGGGAAGGCGTGCATGTCGTCTACGGATTGCAGGGGCTGAAGGTCCACTGTAAAGCCGCCCTGGTTGTGCGTCAGGAAGGAAATCTGATCCGGCGCTACGTCCACCTGTCCACCGGCAACTACAACAGTGTTACGTCCCAGCTTTACACCGATATCGGAATGTTCACCTGTGACGAAGAGATTGGGGCCGACTGCACCGACCTGTTCAACTACCTTACTGGCTATTCCGCCAAGGCCGAATACCAAAAGCTGCTGGTTGCTCCCATTGACCTGAGAGGACAGTTCGAACGGCTGATCCGGCGGGAGATCGAGCATCAGCGCCGCGGCGAGCGTGGGCACCTGATTTTCAAGATGAACGCCCTGGTAGACAAGCGCACCATCCGCCTGCTGTACGAAGCATCGCAGGCTGGCGTACAGGTTGATCTATTAGTGCGGGGGATATGCTGCCTGCGTCCGGGGATCAAGGGGGTAAGCGAAAACATCAAGGTGATCAGTATTGTGGGGCGCTTCCTGGAGCATAGTCGAATCTACTATTTCAGGAACGGGGGCCAGGAAGAGATTTACCTCGGCAGTGCCGACCTGATGCCGCGAAACCTGAACCGGCGAGTCGAAGTGGTGTTTCCGGTGCGCGATCCGAAATTGATCCGCCATCTCCGGGACGAAGTTTTGGCCACTTACCTGGCCGACGTGGTCAAGGCCCGCCACATGCAACCGGATGGAGGATATTTGCGAAGCTCGAATCGCGCAGCTCAGGACGCCGTCAACAGCCAGCAATGGCTCATTGAACGCGCGGTGAGTGGCTCGACGCATTGATGCTTCAATCGTAGGGAGACAAAAAAACAGGGCTGCCGGATATTCAAGTCCGGCAGCCCCGGTTAATTGGCGGGGTGTCTTCCAGCTTTACTGCACGTTCAGTGACAGCTGCGGAGCAGTTCCACCTTGGTTGAAACCGGCCGCGGTGCCGGTGACAGTAATGGTGTAGTTGCCGACCGGCGTACCGCCGCCCCCACCGCCTCCGGTCTGACCGCCACCGCTGCCGCATGCCATCAGGAACACAAGCCCCGAAAGCACGATGCAGAGTAGCAGGAAACCAAGCAGTTTCTTCTTTCTCGACTTTGCGCCAAATCCTGCGCCCAGGAAGGCCATACCTCCAATGGGCAGGAACGCGGCATAGATCAGCCCGGAGTGGCCGAACGGTGCCAGCGAACTGCTCGGTCCCGTGGTGTTGACGGTGAGCGTGGATTTACCGCCCGAACCGATCGAGCTGAACTTACAAGTCGGAGGCAGATTTACTACTGGAGTGATGGTGCAGCCCAGAGCCACATTGGCGGGGTTAAAGCCGCCGCTGGGCGTGATGGTGACGGTTGAATCGGCCGAGCTTCCGGGTGCAACTGACGAGGGTGACAAGGCCGTCGCCGAGATCGTAAAGCCCTGGAACGTCGCCGTGACTGATTGAGCGGAGCTCATAGTCACCGTGCAGCTGTTTCCCGTGCCTGAGCAGTTGCCGCCCCACCCCGTGAAGGTGGTGCCTGAGGCGGCCTTCGCAGTGAGTTTCACTTTGGAGTTTATGGGAAAGGTGGCGCCGCAGGTCCCTGGGCAGCTAATCCCGCTGGGACTGCTGGTGACGGACCCGGAACCGACCACGGTCACTGAGAGGTTGGCCGAAGTCGCTTGAAAGTCCACTGTCACGAACTGGTTGGAATTCAGCGTCACCGTACACGTCCCGAAAGTCGGGCAGTTGTCTCCGCTCCAGCCGGCAAAAGCGGAGTTCGCAGCCGGCGTGGCAATGAGCGTGACCACTGTGCCCGTCGGGAAGCTGGCTCCGCAAGGATTGCCAGTGCAGTTCATACCCGTCGGGTTGCTGGTCACAGTGCCCGAGCCCGACCCCGTGAAGGTTACGCCAATTCCCTCGGTATTGGAGCCAAACATGGCGACGAAGGAATCCGGGCAAACCACCTGTACGTCTTGTTGATTGCGATTCTTGACGGTACAAATCGGCTGCTTGCTGACGCCGCCATTGAGGGCTTGGTCAATCACGGTCCCATTCAGCGGGGCTTGAACTGGAAAGTTGAGAGAATTGGTGTCACCGATGACGTAAATATTCTCGTTGCTGTCGATGCTGACGAAACCGCCAAGGATGTCTTCGTCACCCGAGCCTCCCAGGTAAGTCGAGAAGATCAGGCTCAGCGTCGTTGTTCCGGGATCCCAATTTACTTCGGTGACAAAGGCATCGCTGTCAAATTGGCCGCTGTTTCCGCCGCCGAACGTTCGCTGCGATGGGTCCTGAATCGGGAAATCCACTGAGGAGGTGGTGCTACCCGTGACGTAGGCATTGTTATTGTTGTCCACCACGATGCCCAGGCCTTTGTCAAAGCCGCTCCCGCCCAGGTACGTCGAGTAGACGAGGGCAGATCCACTGGGGTTGAGCACGCTGACGAATGCGTTTTCCACGCCGTTGAGACTACCTTGGCCAGGCAGAGGATATTGTACCGGGAAGGCCGTTGACTCGGTTTTACCGGTGAGGTACACGTTGCCCGCGACATCCGTTGTAAGCGCAGTGCTGTCATCGGATAATTCGCCACCGAGGTACGTCAGGAAAACATATTGTGACGTGTTGGTGGGATCGAAGGCGGCCACAAAGGCGTCGTCTTCCGGTCCGTTTTTGCCGTTGTTGCAATTGGCGTCCGTACCGCATGTCGTCTTTAAGGCGCCCGCAGTGGCAGGAAGGTTGGTGGATTGCGTCGAACCGCCGACGTAGACGTGTCCAGTTGCTGCATTCCAGCTTATGCCGGTAGCCAGGTCGAGGCCGCTTCCGCCGATGTAGCTCAGGATCAGAAACGCGCTGCCGTCGGACTTGACCTCACTCACGAATCCGTCGCCTAAGCCGTTATAGGTGCTGCCTTGCGGCAGAGCATTGGCCACAGGTAGGTCCGTGGAGTGGGTCTCGCCAGCTACGAAGACGTTTTCCGAGGAATCCAGGCTCACGGCAAATGACACGTCCGCATCGCTGCCCCCGACAAATGTCGCCCAAGTGATCGAAGAGCCGTCGAGGGGCAGTTTCACCACGAAGCCATCGGTGGTGCCTCCTCCATAAGTAGTTTGTGCCGCCCCCGTAGTAACCGGGAAATCTGTAGAGCTTGTGGCTCCGGTGATATAGAGGCTGGTGCTATCGATGGCAATCGCCTGGTTGTAGTCGTTCTTGGTACCTCCGATAATGCTCGTATAGCCAAGAGTTCCCGCGGCCGTGATCTGTGTGATGTAGGCGTGGAGGCAACCGGGCTTTAACGAACAGGTCGGGAGCTGGCCGCCGTAACCAGGAAAGGTGTTCGAGCTGGTTCCCCCGGTGACGTAGGCATTCCCTGCGGGATCTACATTGATGCCGGTTGCCGCCTCTTCACCGCTCCCGCCCAGGTACGTGGCATAGGAGACAGCAATTGGCGGATCGATCACCAGTTGGCGGCTGTGGTCGTAGGCGCCTAGCGCGAACCTGACCCGGTGGTCCTTGTTCACCACGAACCGCGCGTCGACAACCTGGCGAACACCATTCTTCTCCTGATAAGCCACCGGCCGCACCAGCCGCAACTCGCCGGCCTCTGAGGTCAGTACCAGGTCGCCCGAAGCGTCTGTGTTCATGCGCTGCTCGCCCTCAAACCCTAGCTCCATCTGGCTGGGATTCGCGCCCGGCTTGACCACCACGTCGAACTCCACCTGGTGATCTCCGTGATAAAGGACATCGATGCCGGGATAGACGTCCCGGTAGTGCACGCGCGCGAACACAGGAATATTGGTGCGCCAATTCTTCGGATCCCGGCCGATGAAATAGTTAAATTTTCCCGGCTCCTGATCTTCCGCAGAGATGGCAGGTTGCGGATTGGCTCCCAGCAGAGTCATGCGAATCACGGAACCGGTCTCAGCGTCGTTGGCGCTCTGAGCGGAACTCAGCTTCGCGGCCGGATCCATCTGTTTCTGCCTCACCAGGTCCAGCATCGGCGAATTCATCGATGCCATCGGCAGCGTGAAGACCGCCTGGTTCGAGGTCAGGAACAAGTCGGAACCGTGCCAGTGGGCCATGTACCTGACCTGGGCATCGGTTTGACCCTGGTTGGGCTGAAAGGCCAGAGGCAGGTTGCCAAACGCGGCCAGGGCTCTTTGCTTGCTCGCGCTTAAGCCTTTGGTGGAGGCCTTGAAAGTGGAATCCCCTGCCGCGATCGGCAATGCTTTCTGAGAGGGGGTAGCGAAGCGTGCGCTGTTCGCGGCCTTGTCAGCCGCTGACAGAGGGGCACACAGACTCAGCAACACACACAGGGTGATGGCGAAGGACACGGCGAGACCGGTCCGAGCATTGGGGCACTTCATGGGCGATAGACTCCTTAGGCGCACAAGATTTTTTGAGGGAGTATTTTTGGGGGATCTCTCAGCCGGATCGAGGGAGAGCCGGTGTTTCCACCAGCGCCGACTGCTTTTTGGTGTCCCAAAAAACCGGGAAACCGCTCCAGTTAGTATACGCGGCGAAAAGGTGCCTGTCAACTATCTCAGGTGATGTCTTCACACGGCACTTTCGAGTGGCGAGTTATGTAACTGATACATAGTGGTTTGTCAGTGACTTGCCACTCCGATCAAGCCTATGGAACCCAGGTCGCGGGCCTCGCGGTTGATGTGAGGAAGTGCGGTTAACTCGAAGTTCTGCCCCAGGAACGACGTGCCGGGCTGCGCCCGGCCAGACAGCCGAGGGCGGTTGTCTCCTCACGATCCTGGCGGGAGGGGTGCATTTGGTGCACTGATCCGGTGGACGGAAGCGAACCTGGGACCGAAATCCATTCCGGAGTTCCGGCCGGTCCTCAGGATTTGACCCGCCCTTTGCTGGTTTACAGTTGCGCGCTGGCGTACGAGTTGATTTCGCAGTTCAGGCTGATTTCTTCAAACTGCGGCGTTGTCCATTCCATAAAGCACCCCACAGAGACTCAAAGATGCCACCTAGTATACACATCTAGGCCAGCTTGCGAAAGGCGGGATTTTCCGTGATGCCTACCATCGTGGATGGGTCATCGGGGTGCCCCACCGTCTTCGCGTTCTGTGCGAAAGGGTGGGGATGTTCGCCGGTCACAGCGAAAATGCTTCGTGTCCCGGTACCTTCGCTTCATGCCCTGGGGACCGAAGCGCAGTTTGAAGAAATCTGTTTGAATTGTGAAATCAATTCTTACGCCCCCGCCACGCTGTAAGCTGTAAGGATGCAGATCAGAATCCTGGGCTCGGCTGCGGGCGGAGGCTTTCCGCAATGGAACTGCAATTGCTGCAACTGCCACGCTTTGCGCGCCGGGACTTTCCGGGGCAAGAGCCGCAGCCAAACTCAGGTTGCCGTTAGTCACGACGGCCGGACCTGGTTCCTGTTAAACGCTTCTCCCGACCTGCGCGCGCAGATTGAGGCGACGCCTGCCCTGCATCCTCGCAAGGCCGGGCGGGATTCTCCCATTGGCGGCGTCGTGCTCACCAGCGCCGATCTCGATCAGGTTGTGGGCCTGTTGTCGCTGCGGGAATTGCAGCCGTTCCGTGTCTATTGCGCCTCATCTATAAGGCGCATTCTGCAGGAAGACAATACTGTCTTTGCCATGCTGAATCGCGTACCCAACCAGGTTTCGTGGACCGAGATTCGCCCCGGCGAAAGCTTCGCCTTGACTGCAGGAAATGACGCAGGCCTGTCTTGCACGGTATTCTCCTTGGGGAACCGCTATCCGGCGTATGTTTCGCCGGAACGAGCGGCAAGCCTTGCGCCTGCCGAAGCTTTGCTGGGTTTGGTGGTGGGATCGTCGTCGGGTGGGGGGCTCGCTTATCTGCCAGCGGTTCCGGCGCTGGACGGCTCACTGTTGCAGCGCCTGGAAACGGCGGACATGCTTCTGTTCGACGGAACTTTCTGGAATGACGACGAACTGATTCAGGTGCAGGGAAGTGGCTCGACCGCGCGTAAAATGGGACACATCCCCATTTCCGGGGCGGAAGGAAGCTTGCGCAAGCTGGCCGGATTGCGGCATCCGCGCAAGGTGTTTGTTCACGTTAATAATACCAATCCCATGCTGGATGAATCCGGTCCAGAGTATCGGGAGGTCCGGGCGGCCGGTTGGGAGATTGCCGAGGATGGATGGGATCTCCAACTGTAGGGCTGCTCCGCAGTCACGGCGGGTATTCTGAACCACAGAGGACACGCAGGACGCTGAGTCCGAATTCAAACCACAGAGGACACAGGGGACACGGAGGTCATGAATTCTTGAACCACAGACGCGACGGGAGGACACCGAGGTGAAGTCTGCTGCGGAAGCCGCGGATAATTCCAGCTTGCTTTCCGCGGAAGAATTGAAGGCCCGGCTGCGGCGGGTCGGGGAAGAGCGCTATCACTACCGGCATCCCTTTCACCTCATGATGCACGAGGGCCAACTGAGCCGCGGGCAACTGCAGGCTTGGGCCCTGAACCGCTATTACTACCAGAGCCGGATTCCTATCAAGGATGCCATCATTCTTTCCCGCAGTGACGATGCGAATTTTCGCCGCGCCTGGCGCAAGCGTGTGGTGGATCACGACGGTACGGCCACTCAGGAGGGTGGAATCGAGCGCTGGATTCGCCTGGCGGAAGCCACCGGACTCGATCGCGAGCGCGTCACACGCTGCGATGAGGTGCTGCCTGCGGTGCGCTATGCGGTGGATGCTTATCTGGATTTGGTGAAAAACCGTACTTTCCTGGAGGCTGTGGCTTCGTCGTTGACCGAGTTATTTTCGCGTGACCTGATTGCGTTGCGCATGGATCGCCTGCGCCAGCATTATTCGTGGCTTTCCGGCGGGCTCGATTATTTTACGGCGCGTCTCGATCAGGCTCCGGAAGATGCGCGCTTCGCGTTGCAATGGGTGACCGAGCACGCGCCGACGCGATCCGAGCAGGAATTGGTGATCGGAGCCTTGCGGGCGAAGTGCGATATTCTCTGGGCGCAACTGGATGCCCTGTACTTTTCCTATGTACAGCCGGGATGGCCGCCGCCCGGCGCCTTCCGGATTCAGGAGTCCTGATCGTGCCTCGCCCCGCCGACTCGAGCCAGCCTCGCTTCGCCTCGGGTTGCCGATGGGGCACGCAGGGCGAAGAGCGCGTAGTCCTTTTTCCCGAGGGCATGATCCGGGTGCAGGGCACGGGCCAGGACATTTTGGAACTCTGCGACGGGCAACGCACCGTTCAGGGAATCGTCGCCGCATTGTTGGAGCGGTACCACGGCGCTGATCCGGTAAAGATTCGCGAGGACGTGAGCCGGTTCCTCGAAGCGCTGCAGCAGAAGCGTATCGTCGATTATTAACTGCGGACTACTGACGGCAGACCATTGATGATTCCAAACCCATTGGCGCTGATTGCCGAGATCACGCATCGCTGCCCCCTGCATTGCGTGTACTGCTCCAATCCTTTGCAGATGGTAGCGGCGAAGACCGAGCTGGCGACGGCGGAATGGATTCGAGTATTTGAGGAAGCCAGTCGCCTGGGAATTGTGCATCTCCACCTGACCGGCGGCGAGCCGGTGTCGCGCGCCGACCTGAAAGAACTGGTAGAGGGTGCGCACGCGGCGGGACTTTATACCAATCTGATTACGTCGGGAATCGGCTTACCGGAAACACGGCTGGCCTCGTTGGTGGACGCCGGGCTCGACCATATCCAACTGAGTTTCCAGGAGGCGAAGGACGAGCCAGCCAACTGGATTGCCGGAGCAAAGGCGCACGCCCACAAGGTCGCGCTCTCGCAGGCGATTCGAAAGTTTCGCATCGCTTTCACCGTGAACCTGGTTGTTCACCGTCAGAACCTGGATCACATCGAGGAGATGATTGGATTTGCGGAGCAACTTGAGCCCGAGCGCTTGGAGATTGCCCACGCACAGTATTATGGCTGGGCGCTGAAGAATCGTGACACCCTGCTTCCCACCCGTGAGCAACTGGAACATTGCTTGCGCATTGTGGAAGCCGCGCAGGAACGGCTCGCGGGCCGCATGAGAATTGATTGTGTGGTTCCGGATTATTACGCCAGGTACCCCAAGGCGTGCATGGGTGGATGGGGGCGGCGGCTGATCCTGATTGATCCTTGCGGGCAGGCGTTGCCGTGCCATGCTGCCGGAGTGATTCCGGGCATGACGTTCGCCAGCATACGCGAGCAAACGCTGGAATGGATTTGGAGAGAATCCGCGGCCTTCCAGAAATTCCGGGGAGAGCAATGGATGCCCGAGCCATGTCGCAGTTGCGAGCGACGGGCTGAAGATTACGGTGGTTGCCGATGCCAAGCCTTCTTGATCACCGGCGACGCGAGTGCTACCGACCCAGCCTGCTCGCTTGCGCCCAGTCATCACTTGATCGAAGGTGCCCGGCACAGCGCTCAATCCAATGGCGCTCCGGTCTCGTGGGCTTACCGGCCGAATCCTGAATAGAGTATTTTTCCCTATCCCGCCTGCTAAACCCCGTGGGTGTAACCTTGAGCTTGTCACAACCAGCTGTGACGCCCCTCCTGTTCACGGACGATGACGGAGTGAACAATATGAGGTATATTCCAGAAGCTAGCTGGAAGGAAGGTCACCCATGTCGCTTACAAAAAGCTCTCTCAAGGGTGCGGCGGGAGCCGCACTGGTTCTGGTCTCACTCGGCATAGCCTCGGTCCTCATCGCTTCCAAAGTGAGCGCCGCCCCACAAACTGCCTCCGCAGACACCACGACCTTCGCCGCACCGGTAAAGTGGTCGTCCATCGGCCCGCGGGATGCTGCCGGGGCGAGCGGCAAGCTAAACGCTTTTGCCTATGTGGAGAGCAAACCCTCCGTGATGTATATCGGTGGAGGATGGGGCAACACCCCGAAGGAATCGCCATCGCAGATGGGAATCTATCGCACGACGGATGGTGGAGCACACTGGATAGCGGCCAACCAGGGCCTCACCAACCCCGATGGCACCATTTCATCCGTCGTCAATAGCCTGTGGCTGGATCAGACGAATCCGTCCGTGGTGCTGGCGTCCACCGAATTCGGCGGGACGTTCAAGTCCACTGACGGCGGCAAGACCTGGAAAAACGTCGATCGCGCCGAGTCCACTCGATTCTCACTGGCTGGGAGCAACCTTTACGTGGCCAGCAGGAAAGGAGTGCTGCTATCGACCGATGACGGCAGCACGTGGACGATTTCGCTGCCTCTAACGGAAGGAGCGACCACGGTGGTTACAACCGCCGGTTCCACCTTCGCTGGATCCACCAGCGGAGATGTTTACCAGCTCTCCGGGTCCTCTTGGACAAAGCTGGGGCACCCGGGGACCGGACCCATCCATGACCTTGCCGTGGATCCCTTTAACACCAAGGTGATCTACGCGAACACGGATGACAAGGGCGTTTGGAATGAGGCTCTGTACGCTTCCATCGATGGCGGCTCTTCCTGGACCTCTGTTAACTGCCAGTGCTCGATCGGGCCGCAGGCCATCGCTTTCAGCAATGTGACACCTCACCGCATTTTCATGGGCGATGACGGCAGCGGTGCGATTCTGTATTTCAAGGGCGATGGCAACTCGAATCCGCAGATCTCTTATGGCGCTGGCGGAACATCCGATGTGAGATACGTCATTCCCGTGACGGGCAAGAGCAAGTCGGATGATGCTTGCTATGTCCTGGAGGATCAGGGACTGTGGTTCACTGCGACGTGCAGTTCGGGAGGCGTCTCTGGCCTGAGCCTGCAGGTCAACAACACTCTGGTTTACTACGTTGCGGTGTCGCCGGATGGCCAGGGCGTTGCGGCGCCGCTGCAGGACAACAACTCGACTTCCAGCACGGATGGCGGCAAAAACTGGATTGGAGGCCCGGTGTATGAGGGTGGAGAAGCGACGTACGATCCGGACAACTCCGGGTACTGCTACATTGCTCACCCCGACGTTGGGCTGTACATCTCAAAGGACAAATGCGGAAGCTTCAATGGCACTGGGAGCATCCTTCCCGAGTCGCTCACCTTCGACCCGTCCAACAAAAATACCATCTACGCGGTGGACATTGCGACGAACCGGGTGGAGAAAAGTACCGACAAGGGGAACACGTGGAACTCCGCCGGGTGGAACTTCACAAACCCGTATCAGGTAGCAATAGCGCCAAGCGACGCCAAGAGCGTCGTGGTGGCGACCGGCACGTCAACTTCAGCCTCGAAGCTGTTTTATAGCCACGATGGCGGAAAGACTTGGAAGCAATCCAAAGGACTGCCTAAGACGCAATGGGTGTCGCCGGCCACAATCTATTTCCCCACCCACCGATTTTATGCGGCATTTGACTCCAAGGATGCGCAGACCATCCTGTTGTCCGATCATGATCCCAAAACCGACAACGTGCTGATGTACGGCAGCACGGATGGCGGGCAAACCTTTACGCTTGTTAAGACCTTCGCGCAGCCAAAGACGCAGCGGCATTGGCCGATGATCCAGTTCCCACCCGAGGAGATGCACCCGCATCCCGGCATCTACTACAATGCCACACGCTTTTACGCGAATCGTGTGGTCTTCAATCCAACCCCGTCAAGCGGCGACCCGGCGGTAGCTGTCACCACCCGTTTCGGCGCTTTTCTGTCGCGAGACTTGGGAACGACGTGGGAGCGGATTGACACAACAGCCATTCCACATCACTTCATCGGAGCGGCCTGGAACGCGCAGGGTTACCTGTACCTGGCTTCCTTCGGAGAAGGGATCATTCGCACCACCAAGCCGATTCAGCCGTAGGTTCGTGGATGGGCCCGGACACCGCTGATGCGGCTTCGAGAAGACGAGCGCACTTCCACGAAGTCACGGTGTTGGCGTAGTGCGAAATAGCAGGTTCTTGATTATCGATTGAGTATCTAGATGGCAGAGGCAGTCAAAGCCGACAAGGCACGTTATTCACATCATGGCGTCGAGAAGTGATTGGGATGGGACGTTCGATGATGGCTCGCCCGTGCGGTATGCATGGTCACGATAGCGAGCGGTTGGCGGCTCGAAAAATCGGAAAATCCTAACCAACTTCGGCGTCTTCGGTAAGTAAGCCCGGACAACAGGCCACGAGCGCGAAGCCGGCCTCCGCGTTCCGTGGGAAGGCAGGGCCGTGGGAGAGTCTGCCACCCCCTTTCCGGATGTGCCTTCGAGGCAACACTCTGAGGCCGGTCCGTCTTCTGCTACGCCAGCATGCTACGCTCCGGCACTGAAGCGCTGGCGATTACTGCTAAAACCCCGGTCCCTCGGGATACGCTGGCAAATCGGGCGGGCGTGCTGGCAATTTCATCGAACACCGTCCCACAGCCGCTGTAGCAGGCGGTGTCGCCACCGCTAGAGGCCGTGCCATAGAGATTCCCCGCTTTGTCCCGGACCACCGCTCCCAAGGGAAATCCTCCGTCGGCCCCTTCCGTGAAGTTGTACAGCACGGTTTCGGCGCCACTGGAATCCACCTTAAACACCACGCCGTAGTCAGAGGAGCCGCCGTAGTAGCCGGTGCCATAGAGGTTGCCCTTATTGTCCCGAATCAACCCGGCGTAAGGGCCGGCCCCGCCCGACGCCCCTGTGAAGTTGTAAAGTACGGTGAAAGTCTGCGCTTGCGCCGATTGGGGTGTAACGACTCCTAACCCAAGCACGACTACTAACGTCAGAGCGGCGCTTGCGGCGAGTGCGTGCATGTTGAGCGGCTGATAGATTGACTCGGAAAGTTTGGAAGCTGTCTTACCAGGCCCGGAAAGCAGTTTCATGGAATTCTCCCTCAAAAGTCGTTCACTGCGTTGAGACTACCGACTCTTTCCGCCGCCACCGCGGGACGCCCTCAGCACCGAGAGCCAACATGCCGAGCGATGCGGGCTGCAGAATGTCTGGAAGGGGACTGGTCAAGGAAGTCCCGGGCCCGGGATCTCTGCCACAAGGCGCCGCTCTTGTGGCGTTTGTTCGATACTCTGAGCACGACTTTCAAAAGCGTGAAACAAGTAAGGTGATTTTGGAGCCAGTTCCTTCGTATGCCGCATTTGTGTTGCGGGCAGGAAAGCAGGAACCGGAATTCGTGCAACTGGGAAGCGCTCGCAAGATCGAAAGCCTGTTGGCTGTGTGGCGACGCGACATCGCACGACCGGCCGAGGCCAATGGCTTATCCGCAAAAACAGACGAGAACACCTACCGTCGCTCTGGCGCAGCACTCCGCCGAAGGATTTGGGACCCTCTCGTACCCGAACTCGGCGATGCGAGGGAAGTATTGGTGGTGCCAGATGCTGCGCTGCATTTGGTTAGCCTGGCTTCGCTGCCGGTTGGCAATTCGGAGTACCTGATCGAGACTGGACCGTTGATCCATTACCTTTCTACAGAGCGCGATCTGGTGCCTGCTGAATCTCGTCACGGCGAAGGTATTTTGGTGGTCGGGAATCCAGCATTTGATCAAGCCGGAAAAGTTGTCGTGGCCTCAAATCAGCAAGCCGTTCCAACGGGCAGGAGGAACGGCACGGGTGTAACGCTGCTCCGCGGTTTGCGCTCGGCGTGCGGAACGTTTCGGACTCTCCGCTTTCCTCCCTTGCCCGCTTCGCAGCAGGAAGCAGAGAAAATCGCCGCTGTGTGGAAGAGATCCGCAGCGGGAAAAGGCGCTCGCACAGACGTTGGACCTCCGGGTCAGCCGAGCAGCGGCGAATTGCGGCAAGTGACCGGTGCAGACGCGAGCGCGGAAGCCTTTGAACAGTATGCTCCGGTCCATGTGGCGACCCATGGATTCTTCTTGGAGGGCAGCTGTGAATCGGTGGTGCAACGAGGACTTGATGCCAGCAAGCAGAATCAAGGCTTCCTGCCAGCAACCGCCGAAAATCCTTTACTGTTGTCCGGACTGGCGTTTGCAGGGGCAAATCGTCGGACGTCGGCAAAGCGGGATGAAACTGACGGGATTCTTACCGCAGAAGAGATTGCCGGAATCAACTTAGAGGGCGTGGACTGGGCCGTGTTATCCGCATGTGACACGGGAGCGGGCGAGATCAAAGTGGGAGAGGGGGTCTTCGGGCTGCGGCGGGCGTTCAAAGTGGCCGGTGCAAAGACGGTCATCATAAGCCTGTGGCCAGTCGAGGACGAAGCCACACGACAATGGATGGCAACGTTGTACCGCGAGCACTTCTTAAACGGGAAAGACACTGGGGAATCGGTACGTGCTGCGAGCATGCAGATTCTCCGACAACGTCGGGCGAAACACCAGACCACCCATCCGTTCTACTGGGGAGCCTTCATCGCTGCTGGAGACTGGCGCTAATGGCGCTTTTGCGAGAGAACTCAGACGCAAGTCTTTTCCCGCGATTGCCTCTGCCGGGGAGTCCTTGGGGGGCCACCTTCGTAGCCAGGATGGGCAAGGCAATTCTCAAAGAGTGTAACGGCCTGATAGTGTCAACCGACCGACTAACCGAGCACTCTCATGACCCAAAGGACCTTGCCCACAGGGGTTCCCGTTCTCAATTTGGTGTAGAATACGTGCGCTCACGAATGGGCCGTCGAAGTCGCCTAGTTGCCATTCTCAAAAGGAGTACGTGATGAAGCCTTCCGTTGTAATCTCTAGCAGCACTGTGATCGCTTTGTTGTTGGGCGCGTTTTTGTGCCCAGTCTTTGCTCAAACCTGGCCGCTGTTCACTCCTGACGGACGCCCGATTGTGATTCCGGAATCGAGTATCCCGCACCCGGGCCATATCCACACGAACTACTTCTTCGCCAATCGACCTGGGCGGAATCCAGCCGGACCGGATCCCGGCGACGAGACGCCAGCTTCAGTGGCCTGCGTGTACAAACTGGTGAAGACGATCCCCGGCTGCCCGATTGCCACCAGTAAGAACCTTCCCACTGGCGGGGTGGGCGCCATCGCGATTGTTGATGCAGGCGACTTGTCGACCGCCAAGCAAGACCTCCACGCGTTTTCCAGCTACTTCGGCATCCCGGATGCCGACTTCCACAAGGTTTATGTCAATGGCAAAAAGCCGCCTGTCTATCAGGGCTGGGACGGTGAAGAAGCACTGGACATCGAGTGGGCACATGCCATGGCCCCTAAAGCCAAGCTGTTCCTGGTTGAGTCCTACCTGTGCACCTCCAACAAGTGCAACACTGATCCCACCTGGGAAGCGGTTAAGGTGGCGTCAGGGTTGGTGGCCAAAAACGGCGGCGGCGTAATCAGCATGAGCTGGGGCGATGGGGAGTGGGCCCAGGAGCGGCAGTTTGACCATTATTTCACCACGCCGGGAGTGGTCTACTTTGCCGCCAGCGGCGATGGAGGGATTGGCTACACCATTCATCCCGGAGCATCGCCCAACGTGATAGCGGTTGGCGGAACGTATTTTGAGCGCGACTCCAACGGCAACTTCCTGGACGAGTACTACGATGACAACTACGACGGCGGCGGCGGGGGCATCAGTCCGTACGAACCCAGGCCGAGCTATCAGGACATTATCAAGAATATCGTCGGCGACTACCGTGGCATTCCAGACCTCGCTTCTCCTTTCTGCTTTGCCCCGATTGTCCTTTACGGGAGTTGGTATACAGCCTGCGGAACGAGTTGGAGCTCGCCGACCGTGGCTGGGATCGTCAATGCCGCCGGCTCGCTGAAGAAGTCGACTAAGGATGAGCTCACGATGATTTACAAGGAATACGGCAACCCCAAGGAGTACAAAGCCGAGTTCTACGACGTCACTAAGAGTGATTCGCACTGCATGACGGGTTGGGACGAGTGCGCCGGCGTGGGTTCTGTGCGAACCTACAAGGGCAAGTAGATCGGGCATTGGGCGGGTCTGCAGAGGAGCGGACCTGCCCACAAAACTACCAACACTGGTCGTGGTGCATCCTCAGCGCGTGAGGGCTCGGGGATGGCATATGATCCGAACCATCACGAAATAGTTATGTTCGGCGGTGACAACAACCCCGTAAATGGCAGGTTGTTTGGCGACACGTGGAAGTGGACCGGACGGTAGCAAATGTTTATGCGCGGCAACCCGCCAAGCAAGGCCGAGACTCCGAGGGCCAGCGCGCTCTAGCAGCCCGTGGTGAAACACTGAATTAGCTGATCTGCTCGACTAGCATCTCTCGGCCGGCCTTATCGTAGAACGTCATAGTCATCCTACCGGTATCCACAGTCCACTTCTCTATCCCGCTCTGCGCCAGGCCCCTGGACATCTCTAAGTAAGTCGTCTGGCGCAGCTCGTGCCGGCGCAGGTGTTGAAGAAACGTCTCGCGTTGACCGGTTTCAGCGACGGCAAGCACCTCGTGCGCAGGTGGGGAGACGACCCTGTGGCCGCCCTGCCCGTAGTATTCCGAATGGCCGTCGGCCAGGTAGGAATCGCACCGTTCGACGCCGAGCGCCTTAAGCGCCCGGACATACTCCGGAAGCGTCCTCGCGTTACCGAGCCGGGCGTGGAGCTCGTTGATTTGCTCGATGGTAAACATGACTGATGCGGCCTTCGAACATAGTGAGCATTTAGCCGCCGCTGCCGCCTCTCCTGGCAGTGCCATAAAGATTGCCCCTCACCCGGATCACACCTCCGGCGGGGTATTCCCCGTCCGACCCGGTGAAGCCGGGCAGCAGGGTTAGCGTGCCTCTCTTGTTCAGTTCGTTCACCGTTCCATTTACTGTAGTGCAGTAACCAAAGATTTTTGTGGTGCTCGGGAGGGCGAGGATGAAACACATGCGGCAGCTTTCGCAGCCGTTACACCCTAGCCCTCCATTGCTTAACTCTGAAAGATAGTGACTCAACTCGGGCCACCGCAGGAGCCTTGAACGGTTGCCTCAGAGCTTGGATTCTTGCAGCAGAACAACGTCAGAATCAAAGTGACCCCGCAGAATTCCCAGGCTCTTGCCATCGGGCGACAGGTGAAATGACCAGATTTGCTCCGACTTGAAGTCTGTCACTGGATGGCCCGCAGAACCGTCCAGTGGCTGCGCCCATATGTTGTCCACCCCGTTCTCCCGGATCACATAAGCTATGGACTTCCCGTCGGGAGTGAATTGCACACCGCTCGAATAATGGCTGGCATCGAGCATTCGCGGCTGACTCGCTGATCCGAGATCAAACAATGCAATCTTCACTCCTTTCTCCGGCGCCTCCGCAACCTGCCCTCCTGCAACGGCGGTCGCGAGAGTCTTGCCGTCGGGCGAACCACTGAGCCCTAACAATGGGATGTAACCTTGGGGGAGAGCGGCAATCGATTCCGATTTGCCGGAGCCGTCCAGCGGCACACGGTAGATTTGGCCATCCACCCAATGGATGTAGTAGACCCATTTCTGATCAGGCGAGCAAACTGGGAAAGCATCCGACTTTCCGTCCGTCAATTTCACAGGACTGGAACCGTCCGGATTGCTACGCCAGATACTTTGCGACTTGATGCCGCCGTGAAATGCCCAACTCAAAACCAGGTAGTTCGCGCCACAAGAAGCGGGGCTAACGATTAAAGCGCTGGGATCCGCCAAAAGCTGAGTTTGATTCTTCCCCTCCGCTCCCAGTTTCAACAGGCGGCCTGTGTTGCTGACCAGGAGATTGCCATCAGCACTCCATCGCAATACGCTCCAGTCGTCAAATTCATTGGATTGCGAAAGCAGTGGCCGAGGCTCCACAAACTCGCCACGCGCCTTCGAGAGGACGGAAATGGTTGCGTAGCTTCTCGCTAAAATTGTGGCAAGAGTCCTTCCATCGGCGGAAAGCGTAAGTGTCGCATAACTGCTCGTGTCACGGGTGATCGGTTCGATGTCTCCTCCTGCGCTCCGTAGGAATCCGATTTGTCCCCTACGGAAATTCGCTCCCGTTTCCCTGTAGATGGCAAATAGCGCACGGCCATCCGGCGACCACTGAATTTCATTGAGAAACTTGTCTTTGAAAGCGACGAAGCGATGCGACTTGCCCGTACCAACATCGAGGATCTCAATCGCGCCGAGGCCTTGCTCAGCCAAATACTGGGAGTAAAAGATTTGATTACCCCTTGGAGACCATGCCAAGGAACTAGGCCGTTCAGAGATAGATCCCAATTGCACGACCGTCTCGCCGTTGCCCTCCAAGGAGGCGGTGAAGATGCGGTACTTGCCGACCTCCGGGTCATTCTGGCGGACGTACGCGATATGCTGCCCCTCAGGAGAGAATGTAATGTCACTGTCAATGTTCTGCACCACCGTTTGCGGAGTGCCCCCCAATATCGGAGATCGGTAAAGGTTGTAATAGTTCTGGATTGCATTCTGCGCTTTTCGGAAATAGATGTAGTTTCCGTCAGGCGAAAAGGCGAGGCTTTCATAGTGCGAAGCCGACGGTGGGAGTATTTGGGTATCGCTGCCCGTGGGTACGTTGCGAAGCCAGAGGCTTTGGAGCCCATTGTCGTCCATAACGCTGAGCACGTACCTACCGTCCGGCGAAATGGCCGCTCGCGCTGCTTTGCCCGAATTCGTGACTTGCGTGACGGTGATTTTCTGGAAAGGCATCGGGGCAGGAAGATGCCAGAGGGAGTAGACCCCGAAGCCGGCTGCGCCGAGCACGATCAGCACTGCGAACACTCCCACCGCGACCCCCGATTTGTGCTGCTTGGCGACCGCGATGACGGCGGAACTGCTAGTCTGCGAGGGCTGCGCCACCGACGGCGGCACCGTTGCCACACCACCTGGGGGTGCTACGTCTTGGCGGCCAGACTCGGTGTCGCGCTTCAGCCGTTGCAGATCGGTGCGGATCTCGGAGGCATGCTGGTAACGCAGATTGCGGTCTTTTTCCAGGCACTTACTGATGATCCGTTCCAGTTCGGTCGGCACGTCGGGGTTCAGTCGAACGGGAGGAACTTGGGTACGGCTGAGGATGGCCTCAAAAATCACCCCGGAACTTTCGCCACGGAACGCCAACATTCCCGTCGCCATCTCATATAGCACGGCTCCGAATGAGAACAAATCAGTGCGGGCATCCAGTTCTTTTGCTCGTACCTGCTCGGGCGACATGTAGGCGGTGGTTCCCACGGCGGTTCCGGGGCTGGTCAGCTGCTCGGCGCTCGATTCGATAGTCGGCTGGGATGCGCCCGCTGCCGCTTCCACCTTGCTGCCGGCCGTTGGAGCCACTTTCGCCAAGCCGAAATCCAGAATCTTGGCGTGGCCGCGCTCCGTGACAAAGATGTTTCCGGGCTTAATGTCTCGATGGACTATGCCTTTGGAGTGTGCCGCATCCAGTGCGTCCGCAATCTCAATCGCCAAACCGAGCAAGGCATCCGTCTCAATGGGTTTCCCAGCGATCCGGTGTTTCAAGGTCATACCTTCCAGATACTCCATGACGATGAATGGCTGACCGTCTTGCTGTCCGATTTCATGGATGGTGCAGATGTTCGGGTGGTTGAGTGCTGAGGCCGCCTTGGCCTCCCGTTGGAAGCGGCTGAGCGCCTGAGGGTCTCGGGCCACGTCTTCCGGCAGGAACTTGAGGGCGACAAACCGGTCAAGTTTCACATCCTCTGCCTTGTAGACCACACCCATCCCGCCACCGCCCAGCTTCTCGACGATGCGGTAGTGCGAAATGGTCTGACCGATCATGCGAAGAAATGCTAGGCCGCGTCACCCGGCAAGTCAATCGAATCCAATTCTTGAATTCCAGGTTCGGGCAGACAGGACCCACCCGGAAATCGGCCACCCACCGTGCCAGAAGCTTAAAGCCTCAGGCCAATCCTCACGAGTCGATTGTGAAAGTTACTCCCTCATGTCGTAGAAGCCTTGGGGTTTGAGTCTTGCCCGCTATCGGTATGGGTAAAAGATAAAGAAGAGCAATGACAATCCCGCGAGTACCCACAATCCTGGCTTGATTTCCCGCCACCGCCCCGCGACTAGCTTGCAAAAGGGATAAAGCACAAACCCCGCGGTGATTCCAATACCGATGTTGTAAGTGAAACTCATGAGGGCTACCACCGCAAAGGCTGGGATCAACTCTGTGAAATCTCCAAACGCAATCTTGGTAATGGGCTCGAGCATTAATAGTCCGACGACAACCAGCGCTGGCCCGTACGCCTGAGCGGGAATCGCCGCTACAAACGGGGAAAAGAACAGGGTGACAGCAAAACACAGTGCGGTCACAACCGCGGTCAAGCCAGTTCTTCCCCCGGCCTCCACTCCGGTAGCGGACTCGATATACGCGCCCGATGTGGTTGAGCCCACAAGGGGCGCGAAGATCGTGGAAAAAGCATCGGCCAGCATGGGCCGCTCGATTTGCGGCAAATTTCCATGCTCATCCAGGAATCCGGCGCGAGCGGAGACCCCGATCAACGTTGCCATGGTATCTACAAATGCCATGACAAAGATCGTGAGCACGACCGGAAAGAATCCCCAGGTGAGCGCACCTCGAAAATCCAGTTTCAGCACAACCGGGGCGATGCTTGGTGGCATGCTCAGCCACGCCGTTGGCGGGGGTGCTGTGCCCGTGGCGAACGCCAAGAAGGCTGTTGCGAGGATACCCACCAGAATGGCGGCCGGAAATCGTCTGATCATCAGCACGGCAATGAGCAAAAAACCAAAAATCGCCACCAATACTGGACTAGAGGTCAGGTGCCCAGCGCGTACCGGTGCGCCTGCACTACCCAGCATCACAATTCCAGCCTGATTCAGGCCGATGAACGTCAGGAAAAGTCCGATCCCGACTGCGAAGCTGTAGCGCAAACCTGCGGGAATGGCCTCTACCAACCATTGCCGAAACCGAAATACCGTCAGCAGCAGAAAAACGACCCCGGCTACAAAAACCGCCGCGAGTGCTTGCTGCCAATGATAGCCCAGTACTTGCACCACGGTGTACGACAGGAATGCGTTCTCGCCCATGTAGGGCGCAATGGCGAAGGGCCGGTTTGCATACAATCCCATCAACAGCGTGCCGAACACCGCGGTGGCTATGGTTGCCACCATGGAAGGCCCGACAGCGATTCCCGCGGTCTTAAGGATGGCAGGATTGACCACGATGATGTAAGACATGGTGACAAACGTGGTCAGCCCGGCGACCAACTCCCGCCCAAGAGTTGTCCCAGCGCGCTGCAAGCCGAAGGCTTCGCTGATAAGGGTTGCGGCGGAGCGGCCAAGGGGTTTCGCCATGCTCTCCTTGTAGCACGAAACACACAACCTAGTTAGTCAACGGGGAGGTAACGATCTTCCGGAAGACGCCCGATGGAACGTGGGACTTGGTCTCATTTCGCGAACAAAAGAGCGCCGACGAGTAACCACACATATAGAGGGCTATCGCCAGATGGCCATCCATATTTGCCTGGCGTAAAACGCAAGATTCAGAGTACAGACAATGACTGCCCCAACGGTTAGAGCGGTGGCAGAGATGTCCGGGTAGACCAGCTTATCGAGGGAATGGAGCAGGAACCCACCCTCGTACGGCTGGATGCCAGCCTTGCCCTCAAGCCAGTTCTCCAGCAGAGTCAAGGGACATGGCCAAGGCAGCGCTTCGGTGAGGATTCCCCAGACAAGCGAAGCGATATGCAGCCAGCGAAGAATTTGGCCCGAGCGTGTCAGCAAAGCACCGAAAATCACCCACAAAATGAACAGCGCATGCAGGAACAGGACGCAAGTCGCGAGTGCAGAATAAAAGTTAGAAGCAACAACGGCTGCATGCATCTCTAGAATTTACAGCAACAATGCTTACTGATCGGGCCCGCACACATTCACATTCTTCGGGACGGTGGCCAGGGCTACCAAACTCATGCCAACCTTGGGACAGCGGGTGGGCGAAGATTATAGCGAAACCTTTGATATCAGAAGATGTATTTGACACTCAACTGAATCTGTCGCGGCGGTTTATTGCCATAGGCATTCGCCGAGAGAATGGACCCATAATTCCCCGCCGGGCAGAGGAGGCTGCTGTTCTGGGCGCAGGCCGTCAAATCAAAGGTATGAACCGGGATGTCGAAGTTAGGATGGTTCAGTAAATTGAAGAACTCGCCGCGCAGCTGCAGGCGATGGCTTTCGGCGCGGAGCGGAATACTCTTGGCCAAGGAGAAATCGAGATTGGTAAAGCCCGGGCCAGTGAGAATGTTGCGCCCCTCGGTGCCAAAAGCCGGACCAAAAGGTTCCGCGGCAGGTTCGGCGAATGCACACTGGTTAAACCAGTTCTGTGGCGTTCCCACCTGAGTGGGGGCCTGGCAGGTTGGGTTGGCCGCCACGGCTCCGCCTTTGAATGGGTCTCCGACGAGGTTGGGCCGCTGCGGGTTGCCGAAAGCCGCGGCGGAGGCGGCGGGCGCGCCGGCCAGAACCACAGTAAAGGGAGATCCCGTTTCCGCCGTGAGGATTCCTCCCGCCTGCCAATTGTTCAGCAGTTTCCGGCTCCAGCCCGGACCCTGGGCCCACATACGCCGGAGCGGCAGGTCGTAGAGAAAGCTCAGGGACAACCGGTGCTCCGCATTGAAGTCGGAAAGGCCGCGGTCGCCCGTAATATCCTGCGAGTTCTGCGGCAAACCGGAGCCCGTGCTTCCCCCGAAGATCGAGGAAATATCATCAATGGACTTAGAGTACGTGTATGCAGCCAGGAAGGCCAACCCGTGGCTTAGGCGTCTCTCCGAGCGGAACTGCATGGACTGGTAGGAACTGCTGGCGTTCGACTCCACGAACAGGACCGAGGAAAACTGGCCGTATGGTGAGCCGGTTAAGGGGTTCGACTGGTTCCGATCGATCACGTTCGCCAAATGGGTGCCCTTGGAACCGACGTATGCCAGGTCGATCATCCAATTGGGGCCCACCTCGTACTGCAAGTCGGCGTTCCACTGCTGCATGTATCCGTCGCGGAAATTGGGAGAAATCATGTTGCCCTGGACTACGCCCGCCTGCTGACCCTTCTGGCTGCTGAGGATGTCCTGAACCGTGCACAAACCCGCGCAATTGGCGGGGTTCTGGAAATAGGCAGCCAAGTCGTAGAACGGCGGGTTGATGCGAGGAAGAATGTTGATGTTGGAAATGGGAGCGTCGTAAAAGATGCCGTAGGCAGAGCGGACCACCCAGCGCTCTGACTTCAACGGCCGCCAGGCGATTCCAATCCGCGGGGCAACATCTCGGTAGGTGGGGCTGTAGGTAGCCCGAGGGATTCCATTGGTCCCCGCCACGGTGAACTGCGGCGTCGCGGAGCAGGGCTCGGGACAGGGAGTCAGGTCCGGAACGCTGAAGCGGTTCAGCGCCTCGACTGGCGGGCTGTTGAATTCATAACGCAAGCCAACGTTGAGCAGGAAACGCGGGATTACGTGAATGTCGTCCTGCACGTAAGCACTGACGCCGTGGCTGCGCAAGCTATTGTAGGTGTTGCCGCTCACCGCGAGGGCGTAGTCCGGGACACCGGCAAGCAACTGCGCCAGGGAGCAGATCGTTGCGTCAGGGGCTCCATTGATCCCGGAGCACGAGCCAAGACCCGGGAAGCCGGCTAACGTCAGCCCTGAGAAGAACCAGTCGCCCCGTGCCAGGAAGTCGAGGTAATCGTCGATGCGAACCCGGCGGATGTCAGTCCCGATCTTGAACTGGTTGCGGCCAACGGTCCATGCCACGTTATCGGAAAGCTGGAGGGTGGTGTCGTGACGGTCTTGCGGATAGTTGATGGGCTCGCCAATGCCGTCGAAGCCAATCAGGTTGATGTTAGGAGCTCCCAGGTCTACCGGGTTGGTCAGTACGTCCGGAAAACCCAACTGTCCGCTGATGTCATCGCCATGATTCTGCTGCAGCACGGTGGCCCGCATGCGAATGAAGCCCAGGCGGAATTCGTTGATCACGCTCGAGCGAAACACGCGCGTCCATTCGACTCCAGCGTTCTGGCCGTGATTCAGAGTGAAGCTGCCGTATCCGGGCAGCGCAGTGAAGGCATTGACGGGATCGAAGGGATTGAAGCGGTTTTCGTCCACCAGCGAGTAATGGAGAGAGATTGTATCGCCCCGCGTGGCGTGCTCGTCCACCTTGGCCGTGAACAAATTCTCCGAGTTGCTGATGACCGGAGCAGAAAGGAAGGTGTTCGAGTTCACCAGATCAGAGCCAACGTTGGCTGCCGGATAGAGATGGAACACATTCTGACCGGTCTGGCAGGACGGAAGGGCGGGGCACAACATGAGCTCTTCGGTCAAGCCTGCGGCCTCTTGCCACTGCACCGTTGAGGGCACAGTAGATTCCCGCGTAGTCGCCTGCCGCAAGCGCAGTCCTTCATAGGACAGAAAGAAAAAAGTCTTGTCCTTGCGCAGAGGCCCACCCAGAGTTCCGCCGAACTGATTGCGATCGAAGCGCGGAATGTCGCCGCATGTGCCCGGCACCGAGTTGGCGGCGCAGCCGGGAAGATCGAAGTAGTTCTTGGCGTCCATCTCCCGGTTGCGGAAGAACTCGAACAGGGTGCCGTGGAACTGGTTCGTGCCGCTTTTCAAAATCACGTTGATTTGGGCGCCGCCGGCGCGGCCGAACTCGGCCGAGTAATCGCTGGATTGAACCTTGAATTCCTGAATGGCGTCGATGGAAGGGAGGGCAACATACTGGTTGATGTAGGGATCGTTGTTGTCCACCCCGTCGAGCAGGAAGTTGTTCGACTGCTCGCGGGCGCCGTTGACGCTGATGGCGCCGCCTTGCGTCGAGTTTTGCGAGCCTTCCGCCGGCAATTGACTTCCCGGCACCAGCAGGGCAAAGGACAGGAAGTTGCGCTCGTTGAGCGGCAGTTCCTGAACCAGGCGATTGTTGACCACCTGGCCCAGAGTGGAGGTGTCGGTCTGCACGATGGGAGGAGTATCGGTGACGTTCACTTCCTCAGTTACTGCGCCCACCCGAAGTGCGAAATCGAGGCGCACGGTCTGATCTACATCCAGGCTAACGCCGTGGATGACGCTCCGGCGGAACCCCGCGCTCTCGACGGCGACGGAATAGCGGCCCGGGGGCAAAAGCGCGAGGGTGTAGTCGCCGTCTTCATTGGTCTCCGCATCGCGGATCGCGTTGGTTCCCTCGTTGAGCACAATCACCCGCGCCTTCGGGATGACCGCGCCGGTGGGATCGGTGATTGTGCCGGTGATCGTTCCGGTGGGACCGCTGGCAAACAGGGGCGAGGCGACCAAAAATATCAACACGGAAGCGAGTTGTAACCATCGACGCGCCATATCGTTCTCCTCAAGCGATTTGCCTTGAGCAAATCTGCCGGAGTGCGCTGGCCCTGAGCTTGCTTGACCCATGATTCGGGCTATCCCCGAATATGGCGAGTTGATGGCAAGTCTCCTTATCTGCCCTGCCTCAACAGCACAGCCTCAACAGCACAGCCTCAACAGCACCACCGATGGCCGTGATTCAGCCAGCGACCACTGCATGCCCCTACCGAGGTATGATGTCGGTCAACGCCCACTCAATCCGATCCACTTCCTCACGAATCACCCGGATCGCTTGCTGACTACTCGGATATGACAGGGGCGTAATTGCTTCGGCCGCGTGACGAATCCTATGGTTGCGATCCCGAATCAATTTGATTCTCGCGGAGGTCTGCATTCGGTATTGGTAAATACTTCTAGCCAGTTTCGTAGTCATCCAGGCGAACCCTAGCCCGAACAACATCTCGATTGGAAGACGATCGGTTGCTCCATCAAAATCGAGGAACGCTAATCGATACACGGCTTCGCCAAGGCCTAATGAAGCAAATATCACTCCCATCCCAATCAGTCCAAGCGTCAAGCGGTCAATGGGTCGAAGTACTACAGACGATTGCTTACTACCACAGTTTTGCGCGAACACCATTGCCCCCCAATGTGATGTGAGATGGTCTGAACATCTGCTATTTTATGCCGAAATCGTTTTTGTGGACGACTTGTGAGTCGGGACTGGTGTCCCAGACGCTCAGCAGCGGCCGCGACCGCCGTTCAGGTGCTCTTCCTGGAGGTGATGACGGAGAGTGCAGACCAGTGCGGAGTGGTATTCAAAATCATGTTTCATTGAGGACGCCCAGAGCGGAAGCCGAGAGCCTGAAGGTTGAGGGTTAGTTGATTCAGCCTCATTCCCAGTTCTTGGGAAGGTTCACAAAAGTAGAATTCAGAGAAACGATCGACGGACATCCGAGTAGGCGGAGAGTACGCTCCAGATCCGTCCTCAGAATTTCGATGGCGCGCTGAACTCCAGCTTCTCCTGCCGCGGCGAGGCCATAGGCATAGGCGCGACCACACAGGACGGCCCGAGCTCCGAGGCAAATCGCCTTGACGATGTCGCTGCCGCGCCGGATACCGCCATCCATCCACACTTCGGCGTGCCCGTTCACGGCTTTCACAACTTCGGGTAAGGCGCGCAGAGAGGCCGGAAGGCAGTCGAGTTGACGGCCGCCGTGGTTCGATACTGAGATCGCTGCCGCACCTTCGTCGAGGGCACGCCGTGCATCGTCGCCCGTGAGAACTCCCTTAACCACGATGGGACCTCGCCAGAGTTCGCGAATCCAACGCAAGTCGGCCCAGGTTATGGCGGATTCTGCGAGCGCCGCTGCGACATCGACGAGTGGCAATGGCCCTTTGCCCGGGACGACAACGTTCGGAAGCCCCGGAAGTCCCCCATCGAGCAGGAAGCTGACCAGCCAGCCTGGTCGGGAAAGCACTTGCGGGAGAAACGGGATCTTCTGGAGCAGGCCGCCGCTGATCAGTTCTTTCATACCGTTGCGGTAGTCGCGCTCCCGCATTCCGGACACGGACGTGTCAATGGTGACGACCAACGCGGAGAATCCCGCGTTCCGTGCCCGCTCGATCGCGGTCTCGGCAGCCCCGCGACCGCCCATCAGATAAAGCTGGTAGAAGGCGGGACCGGAGGAGGCGGCCTTCACAACCTCAAGCTGATGTCCCGAAATCGTGGAGAGGATGTAGGCCGTACCGGACTTGCCGGCTGCGCTCGCGGCAGCGACTTCACCGCGAGGATGCATCAGACGGCTGTAGCCCACGGGGGCCAGCATGAACGGAAGAGCAAGATCGAAGCCGAGCACCCGGGTATGCAGGTTGCATTCAGGCACAACGACCGCATGTCGCGGACGGAAGGTGACGTCTTCAAAGACACGGCAATTTTCCCGGAGCGTGACTTCACCTTCGGCGCCGCCGTCCATGTAGTCGAACACTGCCCGCGGTAACCGCTGACGTGCGAGCAGGCGGAAGTCCTCAATGCAAACCACCCGCGGCGAGGCTACGGACCGGGAGAATCTGGTCATCTGCAATTCCGCTGTCTGGAATTCGAGAAAGCAGGTCGATGGTACCACCGAAGGAAACCACTACGTTACTTCTCGAAAAGCAATTGTATGGGTGTTTCGTATCTCGGTTGTACAATGGCGGAGGTCCCCACAAGCCCTGAAGCCTGCCCGGTGTCTCAGTGCCTTCCTCTTGGCATTCAAGTCGGTTGAATACCAGTTACGGGCGGCAAGGATTGCATCAATACGCCTCCGATTCAGAGATGGACGTCTTGCTGGAACAGGGGGATGTGGAAGTGCATCGCGAAGGGGTCGAAATTGTGTTGTCTTCTCGGTGCGACCGGAAACACCGATATGCTGCCATGAGCCTCGAGGTCACGGACAAGCGGCGGGTGTTAGCGCTACAATTCCGACTGTAGCTCGTGATCGCAATCGAGCGGGAGGCTCCTATGCCCGTATATGACTACGTTTGCCACGATTGTCATAAAACCTTCGAACTGATTCTTACCCTGAAGGAACACGAAGTAGATGCGAAATGCCCCAAGTGCGGCAGCAAGAACGTTGAGCAAGAAGCGACTGCTTTTTTTGCTGTGACCGGGAAGAAGAGTTAGGCTGGAAATAATCAGGCAAAGGGGTACTGGGGATGACGGTCACCTGGGCGACCCGAAGATAGAGGCCTACATCTACTTCCAATCCAGACGGAGAAGTGTCCTCGTTGCTCTATACCTGGAGAACATCGCCTTCTCGGGCGACCATCTCGTACAACACGGGATTGACGAAGAATCCGATGAAGAGGCGAGAGATAAGACCGGCCACGATGACGATGGCGAATGGCCTTTGAGTATCCGATCCAATACCGGTGGAAAGGGCCGCTGGTAGCAATCCAAGGCAGGCCACGAGAGCCGTCATCATGATCGGACGGAGTCGCAAGAGCGAAGCCTCCCGTGTGGCCGTGTGGATATCCATTCCCTCCTGCCGCAGCTTGTTGATATAGGAGACGAGAATGACGGCCGTCTCCACTGAAACCCCGAGCAGCGCCAGGAGACCCAAGACCGATGACACGCTGAAGGGAGTGTGAGTGAGTTTCAGAGCAACCAGCGCACCCACCGGTTCGGTCATGATTACGCCCAGGGCAATGGTGACGGGGAACTTGAAATTTCCGTAAAGGGCAAACAAAATCATGAAAATGATCACTACGGCAAGTGGACCAATGAAGTACATCTGCGATTTCGCTTCGAGAAACTGGCTGTATTCGCCGCCCCATTCCATTCGGTAGCCTTGCGGGAGTGTCACGGCCTTCCTGACTGCTACCTGGGCATCTCGTACCGCCCCCTCTAAATCACGCCCCTCGATGCTGTACTGCACCCCGATGTAGCGGGAGTTGTTTTCGCGATAAATAAAGGAAGCACCGTTCCCCTGGCTGATCCTGGCGAGCTGGCTGAGCGGGATCTGCTGCCCGTCGGGCGTACCGACTAATAGATTTCCGATTTCATGCGCGCTGCTGCGGAATTGCGGTTGCATGCGGACCACCAGATCGAACAGCTTCTCCCCTTGAATGACCTGGGTGACGGCCTGTCCGCCTACGGCGGCCGAAACCACAGCTTCCACATCGGCAACGTTGATTCCGTACCGCGCGATCTTGTCGCGATCGACGTCGACCAGCAGGCTCGGCTGGCCGAGTTCGCGCACGACCGTAAGCTCGGTGAACCCGGATACCCTGGCGAGCGTGTTCTTGATCTGTATCGCTTTGTCCTGCAGTACGTTCAGATCGTCACCGTATACTTTGACAGCCAAAGAGCTCTTGAGACCGGTGAGGGCTTCATCCACTGCGTCTTCCGCGGGCTGGGTATAGTTGAAGATAATCCCAGGAAAAGCAGTGAGTTTTTTATTGATCGATTCGATGAGCTGCTTTTTCTCACCGATCTCGCCGGACCAGGCTTTGTCTTTGTATGGCTTCAAGCCAACATAAAACTCGCAGTTAAAAAAGCCCGTAGGATCAGTGCCGTCGTCGGGGCGTCCTAATTCTGAACCCACAACAGTCACCTGGAGGTAAGACATCAGGATGTCACGTATCTGAGGAGCGACGCTGCTGGCCTCCTCAAAAGAAATGGTGTACGGCATCGTAGCTCGAACCCAGAGCGCGCCTTCGTCGAGGTGAGGCATGAACTCGCCGCCGATGAAAGGCACCAGCAGCAGGGTCGCCCCAAAGATCAAGCTCGCGATCAACATGGTGGTCTTTGGCCGAGCGAGCGCCCAATCCAGCTGAACTGCGTACTTCCGCTTCATCCATTCGAATGCGCGATTCGGTTTCTCGTGTACGCCCTTCTTGAACCAGTAGGAGGCGAGTACGGGGATCAGCGTGAGCGTCAGGATGAGCGCGCCGACGAGGGCAAAGGACATGGTCTCAGCCATGGGGTGGAACAACTTCCCCGAAGCCCCGCTCAAGGCATAAATCGGCAGATACCCGGCGAGGATGACGGCCACCGAATAGAAGATGGGGCGATCCACATCTTTCGCCGCGGCAAGAATGACTTGGTTCAGCTTGTACTGCTGTCCCTCCCGTAGCGCCAGCTCGCGGTAAATGTTCTCAATCATCACTACGGTGCCATCGATGATAATTCCGAAATCAATCGCGCCAATGGAAAGCAAATTTGCGGCAACGTCGTGTGCGTGCAGCACGATGAAGGCAAACAAAAGCGAGAGCGGAATGGTGAGGGCAACAATGACGGCAGCGCGGAAACTGACCAGGAAGAAAATCAGCACGATGAGAACCAGCACCATGCCGCGAAGCAGGTTCGCTTCCACCGTGTCCGTGGTCAGGTCCACGAGCTCGCTGCGGTCGTAGAAAGGATGAATTTTGACGTCGGGTGGCAGGATCTGGTGGTTTAGTTCCTCGGTTCTTGCTTCTACACCTTTCAGGACGTTTTGCGTCTGCTCTCCGCGGCGCATGAGAATCACGCCCTCGACCGCGTCGTCATTTTTCTGGAAGCCGAATTCGCCCAGGCGCGGCGCATGCCCGATAGTTACATCTCCTACATCACGCACTCGGATGGGCACACCCTTGTTGGCGCCAACTACCACATTCCCAATGTCATCTGTGTTCCGTACCAGTCCGATGCCGCGAACGTAGTAGAACTGTCCGCCTTGAGAATAGAAGCCGCCCCCGGCATTCGAATTGTTTGCCGCCAGAGCAGCAGTGACTTGTGGAATGGTCAAGTGATAGCCGTAGATGCGCGCGGGGTCGAGCAGCACCTGATATTGCATCACCGTACCGCCGAAGCCTGAGTCGTCAGCTACGCCATGCACCGATCGATAGGCCCGCTCCACCACCCAGTCCTCTATCGTCTTTAACTCCTGCGGGGAGCGATCGGGACTTTCCAGCACATAGCGATACACCAGGCCGCTGGGGCTGAACAGGGGCGCGAGGCTCGGGGTCACTCCCGCCGGCAGCGTGGCTTGAGCGAGCCGCTCAAACACGATTTGCCGCGCTAAATAGCTGTCGGTACTTTCTTCGAAAGTGAGGATCACATCGGACAAACCATAGAGCGAGATGGAACGCATCACCACCATCTTTGGGACCCCGTTCATCTCGAGTTCCAGGGGAAGCGTGACCAACCGTTCAACCTCTTCGGCGGCATGACCTGGCCACTGGGTGATGATTTCGACCTGGGGAGGCGAGAGGTCGGGATAGGCATCGACAGGCATCCGCTGAAAGGACAGGATGCCCCCGATTGTGATGAAGGCAGTCAGCATCAGTACGAGGAACCTTTGCCGTAGCGCCGCTTGGACTATTCGGTGGATCATTCAGTTTTGGTAGAAACTATCCTTGAATTGGGAAGGGCACGACTTGAGTCGTGCCACCGACAACCGCCGAATTCTGCTCCGCGCCGATCCGGCGCAACTGTCCAAGCGGCCTGCCCTCAGGCGCTAAAGCGCGCCATTGAAGCGCGTCTAGCGGCACGGTGCCCTTCCCAAAAGCACCGGGAAGTAAGCTTTTCGGCAATCTGTGAACTCGTGCCTTCCCATAGCAAATTCGTGTGTCCAATCTCCCACGGCTAGCGCTGCAACGAGTTCGCAAACTGCAAGAACAAGCTGCCATTTCCGATGACTTGGTCACCAGCTTTTAGCCCGCTGGTAATCTCCGTCTGTCCGTTCACACTTTCTCCGAGGGTTACAGAGCGTCTGCCAAACTGGTGCGAAGATGCTTCGGCATAAACAAACGGCTGGTTCTCACTATCGCGCAGGACCGCGGCATCTGGGAGCGCAATGGCATTGGGGATCACGCCCGCGTTCACGGTCGCAACTACGTACATATCCTTCTTCAGTTTCTCGCCGGGATTGCCGGTCTCGATGCGCGCCGGCAGTGTACGTGTATTCGGATCCAGTGAGGCCGCGACGTAAGAAATGCGCCCGTGAAAAACTTCAGGATAAGCATCGGTCTGAATGGTGACCGCATCTCCGACGCGCACGTAAGGCAAATCCTTCTGGTAAACATTGACCAACACCCAGACGGTGCTCACGTCGGAAATCATGAAGCATTGGGTTGTACCTGGTTGGATCAGCTGGCCCGCGGACACATCTTGCTCAACGACCAGGCCGCTAATCGGCGCCTTCACCGGAACCTCAAAAGAAGGCGGAGCCTTCACGAGCGCATCAGGATCAGTGACTCCCATGACTTTTAATGCAGCTTGCGCCGCTACCAGGTCGCCGCTCGCTTGCACCTCGGCCGACTGCGCCTGCTCCAAATTCTGTTCGGCAATCGCTTGATGCTGGTACAAGTCCTGAGCTCGTGCGTAGGCCTTTTGTGCCAAGGCGTAGGTATCCTTAGCTTTTAAATAGTTCGTGCGGAGCTGGGAATAATCCGGACTCGCGACGTACAACATGGGTTCGCCCTTATCTACTCTCTGCCCTGGAACGACCACTACTCTGCTGACCGGTCCACTCACCTGGGTGATGACTGGTGTCGTCCGAAAACTGTTGTAAGCCACGGCCCCCGTCAGCCGTAGCGACCGAGTCAGCGTTGTCGGCTGAACGGTCAGTACCTGGACGTGCGACATTTGGTCCGGCGGAATGGCGAACAGTTCGGGATTATTTGGGTCTTTCGCGCTCCCCGAGTTAGCAGCATTCGATCCTGGGCCCTGGCAACCGACGAGCACCAACATGATCGCCGATACGGCCGCGAATGCGGCCAACCCTTGCCGAACATGCGTGCGTAGGTTCATGGCAGGTTCCTCGTCCACACCGCTTCCTTCAACTGCTCCAATGCAGTCATATAGGAGGCCAATGCCTGGCGATAGGCCAACTGAACCGACCGGTAGCTGCGTTCGGCGTCGAGAAAATCCAGCAGGCTGGCTGCGCCGCGTTTATAGGCATACTCGCTGATATCGCGCGAATCCTGCGCCTGCTTGAGATACCCGGAAGTGTAGAGTTGCACCACTTCGTCGTTGCTCCTGACCGCCTCATAGGCATTGGAAACATCGGACAGAACTGTGTCGCTCGCCGCTTGCTGCTGTTCCTGGGCCTGGGTGAGCGCGTAACCGGTACGTGCGATCTCTCCTTGATTACGGTTGAAGATCGGCAACTCAAAATTGACAAAGATCGAAGCCGTATTCTCCCCAGAAACGTGCGTAAAATCGTAAGTGCCGTTGACGTCCACCTTGGCGTTCGCTTTGGCCAGGAGGATTTGGCTCTGTGCCGCGGTTATCCCCAACTCCGCGGCACGGAAGTCAGGGCGCTCGCGTATTGCCTTCGTCTGCAAGTCTTCCAGGTTCGCTTTGAGCGGCTGATACGCCAGATCGCCAATCACGTCATAGTCGGGAGGTACCGCGTTGTACCCCAAGAACTGCCGCAGGCCTACCAGCGCCTGCACTTTGGCCAGGCGGGCGGAGGACACGTCAGTCTGAAACTGCAGAAGCTGCAGCTTGATCTTAAGATAATCGCCTTCACCGATGTAGCCCGCCTTGAGTTGGGCCTCGCTAATATCCACCGTCTGCTGGAAGCCTTTCAGGTCCTGAACCGCGAACTGAAGGGTGGATTCCGCCAGTAAAACACTGACGAATTGCTGGCCCACGTTGAAGGCCAAGGTTCGTTCGGCGTCACCGACTTGGGCGCGTGTGACGGCCGTCTGATCACGGGCAGCCTGCAGCCGCCGCTGCCGTTTGTGGCCACGTTCAAACAGGTACCCGATCCCAATATCGAACTGCTGAGTTTGGTCCAGATTATCCCCGGAAAAATCTTGCGGGCTGAAAAATGGGACGAACTGGCTATCCGCACCAAGAGTCGGATTGGGGCGAAGATTCGCGGTGATCTCCTGGGCCTGATTCTGAAGAATCAGAGTTCGCGTGGCTTTCATCGAATGGTTGTGCGCGAGCGCCAGATCGATGGCCTGATCAAGAGTGATCAGCGTCGTATTTTGCCCACTGGCTGCTCCCGCCAACAATAGGAAAAACATCGCAGCCAAGGCGAACATCCGAAAGTACTTAGAGCGCATAAGGGTTGAGATCAAGGCGCACTGCCTGTAGCGCAACAGATCTCGAACGGAGGCTCGAACTTAACGAGCACTTCGCCAACCTTCATCCGTAACATCCTCCTGAATCTAAGACGGCGACAAAGGTTTCAACGGATGTATTGTAATTCACAGCATTCACGATTGGGGCTGACCGCGGGATGGCGGCGAGCCAGGGCATCGCAGCGATACCGGTCAAACAGTGGGGTCAAGGCACCGATCGCTGGGCCACTACGTGGGGAAGGGTAGTGATCGTCGGACACAAAAAAACACTCAGGGAAGCGTTCGATACAATGTTCTCATCCATAGACTCAAGTAGCGAGCGTCCAGTTCTCTATGGCCAAATCACGGACTCGTCCGAACTCGCGCGTATTGTTCGTAACCAGCGTCAAGCCGAGGCTGCGCGCATGAGCAGCAATGAACAGATCGTTTGCACCGATCATCGTGCTAAGCGTCTTTAATTCCGCGCGGATGTTTGCATAGTGCGGAGATGCTTCATCGGAGAAATCCAGAACCCCGACGTAGCGTAGGAATCCGCTCAGCGCCACTTCATCCTGCTGCCGTAGCGGGGACAGTTCGACACCGAACATCGGAGTCCACGATCCCCCAAAACGAACTTTCCCATCGCAAACTGCGCAGGCGAGAGCACGAATTTGAAATGGCAGACTCTGGCAAACGGCTTCGGTCTAGCGCAACCAATTCTCACTTCGAAGGCCCTCGACGCGGGCAAATTCCTTTTCGTTGTCGGTGATAACGCTGTAACCAAGTGCAAGCGCCTGCGCCGCAATGAGCAGATCATTGGCGCCAATTGGTCTGCCGGCTCGTTCAAGCCGTGTACGAAGCAATCCGTAGGCGGCATCTGCTGGTGTCTCGAAGGGCAAAACTTCAAGCGCCCCAAGCACCGCTTCAAGCTGGGCCGAGAGCCGCGGTGAGCCTTTCTTAGCAGCCCCGTAACGCAATTCTGCTGCGACAATGATGCTGGTACAGACTTGCGCTTCGCCCACTTTGCGGATGTGCTGTGCCACTTTTCCCTGTGGGTTGCGGACGAGATCAGAAACGATGTTGGTGTCAAGGATGTAGCGCATCAGAGATCGACTGGATCGGGAGGCAGGTCACCGATGAGTGGAAAATCTTCGTCCAGCGACGCCAGCGTAGCTAATACGGCCAGCAAAGACTTAGAGGGAGTTGGCTCGATGATTAGCCGGTCGCCCTCCTTTCGCATGATGGCCCCGTCCCCCGGAAATTCAAACTCGCGGGGAATCCGCACCGCCTGGTTACGACCATTCCTAAAGAGTTTGACGCGGCGTTCCGAGCTCATAGCGGGCTCCTTTGGCATATGCCTAGCATATGCCAAGAATGGTCTTATGTCCACCGTGCACAGGGCGAAGCCTAAGACACACAACTCACGCTCGTTTTCGGAAAACTTCTCTGAGGCAGCAGACTCGCGGAGGAAGAGTTGCGGGCCTGCGGGAAGACAAGCTGGAATCGGTCCGTTCTTACGCCAGAATCTTGGCCAAAATAAACGCAGCATGAGCTCGGGTTTTTGCGGACAGGCTACGACTTCAGTTGCGCCAACTGCTTCTTCACATCGGCTGCACCGCTGTAGTTGGGATCGATCTTGAGCACACGCTCCAACTGCTGCCGCGCCAACCCCGGCTGGTCCGTCTTCTGGTATGCCAATCCCAGGTGGTAGTGAATCCCAGGATTGTCGGGCGCGAAGTTGTCTCGCGCGGGTTGTTCTGCCAGCTTGGACAGGGCATCGGAATTGTGTTTACCGAGCGCTGCAGACTTCCTACCGACCACTTTCTAGTCTCGCCGGGGATGCCTTTGTTGAAAACAAAGGTACTTCTCGGGTTCGTTCGGCGAAACTCTTGTGCCCCATCAAGGACGCCCAGCTTAAGGGCTTCTTTTGCGTATAGCTATAAGATATACATCGGCCTTATGTAAACTACGCTCATGTAAGGTCTTACTAAGGTTGCGGAGACCGGTCCCCTTCGGCCTCAGAATTCGGAATTAGGTCGTGGGGCGTTCGGCAGCAGGCTCCCCGGGCGAGTTTGTCGCGGGCTTGTTGGAAGCGTCTTCACGCCGCACGAAAGCCTCCGCTTCCTCAGGGGTGGCAGCAATCTCCTCCATCTTGCGCCAAATCTCCTCCTGTCGCCGGCCGATGTTATCGCGGAAAAACGTAAGGATACTGCGCCAGACATGGTCGCTGCAGCCGGCCTGAAGAGCGCTTTCTTTGAAAACATCGGTCACCGCGCCCACAAGATAGTAGGCCGCCCCGTCGAGGTTGACGGGGGCAGTCTGCACAGCTAGTTCGCTCGTGCAGCGCGTGGTTTGGGCCAGGATTCGCAGGGCGTGAACTTCCGCCAGCAGCGGCTTGAGCTTGAATTCGAGGGAGGAGTGCGCCGATACCGTCCGTAGTTCATGACAAACCAGGGACATTTCCATGAGAATTAGACGCACAACCTCGGCCGGCGGAACACTCCGGTCCTCTACCGCCGCGAGGATCTCCGGCCAGTGCGAATCGGCTCGTGTGGCGGTTGGGCCATTGGGTCCTCCCTGAATCGCTGCTACGTTAGGTTTCATGTTGCACTTCTCCGGAGCATTCCTTGTCACTCAGCTGAGTGGCCGTCAGCGTCGTCTTCCTGCAGCCGTTTCAGTTCTGCCAATGATCGGAAGAAACGCTTGTCCGCCGCCGTACCATAACGAAGGATGCGGTCCATAACCGGCCCGTGAAACACCAGATCCTGGCGCAGTTCCCGGGCCTCGAATTGCAGCCCGCGTTGCTTCTGCCACAGTGCGTGCACTGCGGTTTCCAGCAAAAGTTGCTGCTCGACGGTACGGGGCAGAAACTGCTGTTCCAGCCTGGCTCGGAGAGCCTGCAAAGCGGTGTTCTCTTCCTGGTTCCCAGCTTCCAGCAAGAGCGTCTCGGCGCACAAGCCGTGCTTGAGGGCGCTGCGACGACTCCGGTTTTTGCCGTCCGGAGTTCTTGGCCCGTGAGACTTCCGCCCGTTCTGTCGGCTGGCTTCTGAGCGGAGGGAAGAGGCCCTATAGGGCTGTGGAGCGGGCTCTTGGGAGGGAGGCGCTGGGGATCCTGGCGGGTTCTCCTGCTGCCCTTGGCCCTCCCGGTCGGCTTTCTCTATTTCGCCCGCCCCCGCTGCCATCGCAGGCGACTTCTGCTTCTCGCCGCCATCGACTGGAGACTCCGCACCGCGCCACGGCCCAGAGCCATCGGCAGGCGACGCGCCTGGATTTAGCTGCGCATCGTGGGTTGCCATTTTGATCCTCCCTAGCCGGATGTTGCCCACCGGACCAACCGCTGGATTACTTTCCCTGCCGCTTTCCCTCGGGATCGAGAAACGTCCGCAGCAAGAACAGAATAAACAGGATGGGCCCTGCGAAACAGGCCCGGGGGGTTACGGGAGTACCCGGCAACACGTACGGAGGTTCACAGCCCCTTGGGGTGGGTGGAATCTTGGTCTGATTCAACCGGTCGTGAACCAGTGGGACAACTTGGCGAGCACTGTATGTTTTGTCAGACGAGAGGCCCAACCTCACGGCGGTGAGCTTCGGCACAACCTTCTGAACCACGTGACACCCCTCAGATAGTCTTTGTAAGCAAATTGCCGCAGGCCGGGCCAGAGCCCATGAGACGGGCGGCTAACTAATGATGAATCCCGATACGCTCAAAATCCCCAAAACACTGGCGAACAAACGGCGCATCGCGTTCGGAAAAGCTTGGAAGAGGAGGAACTGTTAGTGAGATCAGCGAAACCTCTTATTGTCATCCAGCGGGTGCAAATCCCGCCTGATCAAAGTCGAGCAGACAGGTCAGTATCGGGGTGTTCATTCGCCAGCGATGATCCCAGCAGCTTCCAGAAGATTCAGCACTTCCCGCGTGCTGACTTGTCTCCATCCCTTATTCGGGAGCAATCTGTATTCGCTCGGAGCCGCGAAGTCTCGCACTTCAAGAACGAACTTGGACAACGCCGGATCAGGGAGGTCCTCGTTATCGTCGATGACAACCCACGCAATTTGGGCGTCCTCGATGGCGATCCGTCGTCTGCCAGCACGGGCTCCGTCGATCTCGTACTGAATCCTTAGATACGGCATGACGAGGCCGTTGACACGGAACTGGTACTGCCGCTTGCCTTCTTTCATCCAGCTAGCCCCTTTCGTCCGCCGATAGCCACGTCTGTTTTGGGCGGCATCTTCTGTGCAGAAGTCTGGTCGCAGAGAACCTGCAACCGGACTCTGTGCTGCGCGGTGAGTCCCGTCGCTACTTCAACGGCCTTTGCGGCCTTCACGAGTTCCTTCCCGATCTCGTCAAGATCAACGAGAGTACGCCTGACGTCGTCGCTGAGAGCCGCGTTCTTCTGTAGGAAGTCTGCACCTTCCGCTCGCATCCTTTCGAACAGGGGCTTCAGAACTTCGAGGTCACGCGGGAGCCACAGCCGGGTGGTACGGAGTACCCAGACTCCGTCCTTGCGGGCCCAGCGGGCCTCCTTGTCAACTGAGCGAAGCTGGCTTTCTTCCCGAGCGACCAAGACGGCAACTGGAGTGGACCGTTCCTTAGCGTCCCTGACCAGTTTGACGATGTCGCTCTCTGCGACAACCGCCTTGTCTTTATTGTCCACAAGGATTTGTGGTTCAAGCGGGGTGCCGCTGGGATCACGATAGGCAAGAATGAAATCTCCGTTGCGAGGAAGCTTCTCGCTAACGTGAATACCGGGCCAGCTTCGTGCCTCCTCAGCAAAATTCGCCTCTTCGAGTTTGCCGATCCTAGACACCTTCGCCATTTCAGTTTCCAACTCTTGATTTCGTTCTCGAAGCTGGCTGATTTCCCGAAAGGAGTCCTCGACCCGGCGATTAAGATGTTCTTTCTGCGATTGCTCACACCGAAGTTTGTCTTCTAGTTCCAATCGAACACGCTGGATTTCCGCCTCGAACCGGAGCCAGACGTTCTGTTGATCTTCCCTGTGTTTTGCGAGAAGCAATCGAAAAGCTTCTTCCGCACTAAGCTGGGCAATGCGGGCGAAATCCTTCACGCCGAGTCGGTCAAGAACCTCAGTCCGTTTCAGGCTGCCTTCGCCCAAGCACAGCGGGCACTCGATGGCGTCGGTCGGCATTTTTGATCGTGTGCTCAGATAGCCTCCAAGAGGTTGGAAGAGAAAGGGAGAGGTTGGGGAGCGGATTCCGCGACTACTTGTGCCTGCCGATCAAGAGACCGGGGTCGGCGGTGTTAATCGAGACCAACTTGCCATGCTCGTCGCGGGTCGTGCCGAAGCTTTCGCTGGTCCGCCCGATGATGTGTTCATGTTCGTCACGGACGAGCGTTTCAAACGAGCCCGTGTACCCCGTCGTGATCGAGCCGATGATTCGACGGCTCCCGTCCCGAACGAACTCTTTTTTCAGTGACATTTGTGACCTCCACTCTGTTCTACCAATCGGCTCGACAAAATCACTAGGAATTCCGAAATAAAGTTTTTCTGGATAGCACGATCGTCACTTTTTCGTGTGGTTACTAAAACTTTCTTTCTGAATTTCTAGCGATTTCTTGATTGCGATTGGTAGAACAGGAATGGGGATTTCATGCACGACAGCGGACAAGAGATCAGCGTGGAGGACTTGATCGTGGAGCAGCGACGGCTCTCGGCTTCCAAGAGCCCGTTTGACCGGGTGGTGGGCACATTGTGCTTGGCTGGTCTGCTTAGGCAGAGACTCGCTGCATTGACCGACGCGGCGGTCGGACAATTGATGTTCAATCACGTTTGTAACGAGATGAATGGGTTTAGTCCAGAATTGACGATCTGCGAAGTCGCAACTGAGCGGCTTCTCCACCCCGCCCCCGTGCTAGTCAAAAGTGCAAAGGAGCGCCCGACACGATGAAACGTGCCGTCCTCTACACCCGAGTTTCCAGCGTTGACCAAAATCCCGAGACGCAGCTTTGCGATCTGCGCCCCTTGGCGGCGGCTCGCGGATACGAAATCATCGGCGAGTACACCGACACGATCAGCGGATCGAAGGCGAGGCGACCCGGTCTCGATCAGCTCATGGCCGATGCTGGACGCGGGCGGTTCGACGTTGTACTGGTCTGGGCATTTGATCGGGTGGCTCGCTCGTTGAAACACTTCCTCGAAATCCTTGACGACTTGAATCACCTCAATGTGGAGTTCGTCAGCTTTCGCGAAAACATAGATACGGGCGGGCCGCTCGGTCGCGCCATGGTGATCATCGTGGGGGCCATTGCCGAACTTGAAAGAAGTCTGATCGTCGAACGCGTGAAAGCGGGCATGCGGCGTGCCAAGCTCGAAGGTCGGCAGATCGGCAGATCGCGGTTAGACATGAATCGGGAACAGATCATCCACGACCGGCGCACTGGAATGTCGCTGACGCAGGTTGCTAAGAGACATGGCATTTCCAGAGCTAGTGTCTGCCGCGTG